>Ga0114963_10000224_pt1 | contig 37119 bp, 43 predicted proteins | sample C_131016_EF_Meta_FD_87019 | JGI IMG/M metagenome (GOLD analysis project Ga0114963, IMG submission 87019) | Freshwater microbial communities from Lake Croche, Canada to study carbon cycling - C_131016_EF_MetaG | ecosystem: Environmental > Aquatic > Freshwater > Lake | place: Lake Croche, Canada... | reverse complement strand
AGGTCGTGGCCGACTTAAATAAGATTCTTTTGGAAAACACGCCCGATAAGGATCGCAATACTTTGTACCGTCTGAGCGTGGACGGAGAACTTGACCCGAGATCAAAGAAGTTTATGCAAGAACTCCTCGTCAGAAATGACGGGGATTGGGGAAAGGTAGTAGAGAATCATATTAAGGTGGTACGCAAGACCCACAACGAGGCCGACCGTTGCGGCATTGCCACGTTTCAGCCCAAGGACGAGAAGAACCAAGACAGCACAGAACTCACGGGCGATATCAATTGGGGCAAGCTGCCCCACTTTGGCACCGACTCGGATCCGAGGGCATTTAATTTTGACGGTGAGTTCTGCGTCGGCAGCCGTGGAATCGTTGAATTTATAGAAGTCCTTAAGTTGGCCAAGGAGTTCTTATACGACCTCCTTGGGGCCTCCCAAGAAAAGCAGATAAAGCCCAAGAAGTTCCCGCAAGTCGCGGTAGACACGGTGCTCATAGGCCACACGAACTCCCCAGAATTCCTTAGGCTCAAGAGCGACCAGACCATGGAGGCCTTGAGGGACAGGACTGTCAAGATAGACGTTCCCTACTTGCTCAGGTGGAGCGAGGAACTGAAGATCCTTGAGCATCAGTACAATAAGGACAGAATCAAGCAACACATTGCCCCCCACACTCTCGAGATCGCGGCTCTCTGGTCGGTGCTCACCCGCCTTCAAGAGGACAAGGATGGCAAGATCACCCTTGTGGAGAAGGCCAAGTTGTACGACGGCAAGAGCCTCCCTGGATGGACAGAGGACAGCGTCAAGGAACTCAGGGACAAGTATCCCGACGAGGGGATGACGGGCATAAGTTGCCGATATACCCAAGACAAGATATCCAACTGCTTGAGTTCGCACTACGACTATATCAATTTTTTCATGGTGCTCAACGAACTCAAGGCCGGCGTGGATCACCAGTCGCTCTTTGATAACGAGGAGGACAAGTCCAAGTTCGTGGCTTGCATAGATCTAGCCAGAAAAGAACTTGACGAGATATTGAAAGCAGAGGTGCAGAAGGCTCTCGTTGGCGACGAGCATGCCATAGAAAGGCTTTGTGGGAATTACATAGACAATGTAATGGCCTATATCAACGGTACGAAGATAAGAAACCCTTTTACCGAGCAAGACCAAGAGCCGGACGAGAGGCTCATGCGTTCTATAGAAGAGAAGATAGATATCCCCGAGGTCGGAGCAGATGACTTCAGGAGAATGTTGGCTGGGTTCATAGGACACCTCGCCCACAATGAAAAACGGTTCAAGTGGGATAGCAACCCGCAGTTGAAGAAGGCCTTGGAGGCCAAACTATTTGAAGATACTAAGGATCACATTAAGCTCTCCGCTCTTAATATAAAGGGAGCCACTGTTGTGGACAAGGACATCCAAGAGAAGATAGACGCCGTAAAGAAGAGGCTCATAGACCAGTATGGTTATAACGAGCAGAGTGCGACCGACGTGCTTGAGTACATAAGTTCTATCTTCGCTCGTGGCGATGTGTCGGAAGACGACTAAAAACGAGGTGAACCATTCCACGCCGTATAGATTCTGACCACAAAGACTTCCAAGATGTCTACGGAGGCATAAGGAGGAAGGAACTTAAAAAGTATATAAAGAACGGATCCATCTTTCGCAACAGAGGGAAGAATGGCAAGATCGTCGTAACTATACCCAAGATAGACATCCCGCACATCGTCTACGGCGACAGTGACGGAGGTATTGGTCGCGGCAAGGGAGAGAAGGGCGACGTCATAGGCAAAGACGATCAGAAGGGTGACGGCAAGGGGAACAAAGCAGGACAAGACGCCGGTGACGGCATGGACATCGCCATAGATATGGATGAGATCCTCAAGTTCATGCAAGACGAACTTGAACTTCCCGACATGAAGCCCAAGCCAAGCGACACCTACGAGCAGATAATTAAGAAGTACAACAACATATCTCTAGTTGGCCCAGAGTCTCTTAGGCACAACGCTAGGACGCTTAAGCAAGCCCTCAAGAGACAGTGTGCCGACGGATCAATATACAAACTGCACCAGATCCCAGGCTTTGCGAACCCTATTCGTCTAATCACACCAATCAACAGCGATAAGCGGTACCGTCAGTTCAATGAGATAAAATTACCGTCTAGCAACGCCGTAATATTTTTTGCTAGGGACGGATCCGCGAGCATGGACCAGTACAAGTGCGACATAGTCAGTGACATGAGCTGGTGGATAGACACTTGGATCAGAAAGTTCTATGACAAGGTTGAGAGGGTCTACGTCTGGCACGACACCGTGGCTAAAGAGGTAGACGAGAAGAAATTCTATAAGTACCGATACGGCGGCGGAACAACGTGCTCTACAGCGTTAAAACTAATATCCAAGATGTTCGAGAATAGGTTTGACCCTATTAAGTGGAACATATACCTCTTCTACTTTACGGACGGCGAGAACTGGGACAATGACAACGACGTCTTTATCAAGACGCTGGAGGACGAGTTCGGCCCTAAGTTCGTGAACATGGTCGGTATCACTCAAATACTGCCTTGGAGGTACGAAGGCAGCCTCAAGCAAGCAGTAGACGAAAAATGCGAGTCTGGCAACTTTAGGACGACCCAAGTCGGAAATTCAGGCTCTATCATATCGGAAGACGAGAGAGACAAGGGCATCAAGGATGCGATAACAGACTTATTGGGCAAGGAAAAGAAAAAGAGAGAGAACTACTGGGCGAACAGTCTAGGGTAAAAATGAATAACAGAAAATTCATGATGGGATCCCCCGTTCTTATGGGGAATAGTTCTGTTCCGGGCGTGCCGATGCCCAAGGAACTTAAGAGACTCCTTCCCGAGATATTCAGAAAGGTGAGCGAGTTCGGCTGCGACTTCCCTCCGACCGTCGTGGAAATGCTCACCTACGACGAGATAAGTGAGATCGCAGCCTATGGAGGCTTCCCCGTCAGATACCCGCATTGGAAGTGGGGTATGGAGTACGAGGAACTCCAACGTGGATATCTTCACGGGATGCACAGAATATATGAAATGGTCACGAATTGTACCCCATGTTACCTTTATTGTTTAGATTCAAACAGCCTTCTTGACAATGTCACCGTCGTTGCACATGCCTTGGGCCATGCCGACTTCTTTAAGAACAACATTTATTTCGCCCAGACCAGCCAGAACATGATGAACGAGTTGGCGAACCACGGGACTAGGATCAAGAAGTACATGAGTCGATGGGGCAAGGAAAGAGTCACAGAGTTCATCGACCATGTGCTCAGAATAGAGACCCTCATAGATCCGTCCAAGGCTTGGCAACCCAAGAAGTACAAGGACAACATACCCAAAGATAAACGCAAGTATCATCATCCAAGTCGCCTCAAGGTTGAGGATGGCCACGACTACATGGATAATTATTTAAACACAGAAGAATGGATTAAAAAACAGCACGAGCAGATAGAAAAAATTGAGGCTGCTGAGTATCTTGATCTTTTTGTGGGCTCAACCAAGGACATCATGGGCTTCATTAGGGACAACGCCCCTCTCAAGCCGTGGGAGAGCGACATCGTTTCTATGCTCTATGAGGAGAGCATGTACTTCGCCCCTCAGAGGATGACGAAGACAATAAACGAGGGCCACGCCAGTTGGATTGACTACCACATTATATCAAAACAAGGCTTGAGTGGTCTCGGTCAAGAGCATGAAAGTTCGGGCATCATAGAGTATGCGAAGCATAAGATGGGCGTGTTGGGCGGCAAGTATTCAATGAATCCCTATAAACTCGGATTTAATCTTCTGTGCGACATAGAGGAGCGATGGGACAAGGGCAAGTTCGGTACCGAGTGGGAGGAATGCCCCGATATAAAAAAGAAACAAGATTGGGATCTAAAACTCGGATTAGGCCATGACAAGGTTTTTGAGGTGAGGAAACTCTACAATGATTTGACCCTCATCATGGAATTCTTCACGCCCGAGTTCTGTGAGAAGTACGAGTTCTTCGAGTGGAAGAAGTACCCGAACGGAGAGTATAAAATCGAGAGCAAGGATCCCGCCAAGATCAAGGCCAAACTGGTCGCCAGACACATGAACGGGGGGCTGCCCGAGATAAGGCTCATGGATCCGAATCACCGAGGCAAGGGGATCATGTTCCTTCAGCACAATTGGCACGGTCGGGGGCTCCACGATTCATATGTTGGGCCTGTTTTGGAGTCCTTGAGGAAGCTTTGGAAGAACGATGTCTGCTTGGCCACCAAGGACAAGGGGGGCGAGGAGTTTATTTACCGGTGCCGCACGGATGACTGCGTGGTGGATATGGTGTCCCGAGAGGAGTATGAGGACGGTTTTTATAGTTAATTTGGGCTGTTTTTGGGCTTAAAATAGCCTTATTTTTTGTTTTTCCAAACGTCTAGATACCCGTGCTGAGTTTGACTAATTTAAGTACGGGGTACCATGAATTCTATCGCCAAGAGAAACGTTTCGGCTGAGCAGCTGATAAGCGAGATTCACGAGCATCACATAAACCATCTTAATAGAGAGATATATCTCCATGGTTATATGGACGCCCCGGAGGAGCCCGGTGTTGACTACAGAATGGCGACCTCTTTCATAAAGAATATGCACATTTTGGAGCAACAGAGTTCCCAGAACATCTTGGTTCACATGCACACCATCGGGGGTGTCTGGTCCGACGGCATGGCTATTTTCAACTCTATACGCCTCTCCAAGTCGCCCGTTACCATAATAGGCTATGCCCAAGCCAGTAGCATGAGCGGAATAGTGTTCCAAGCGGCCGACAAGAGGATTTTGATGCCGGACTGCGAGATGATGATACACCATGGTTCGATCGCCTTGGATGACAATACCGTTGCGGTCAAGAGTGCAGTGGACCAGAACGAGAAGTCTTGCAAGAGAATGCTCGAGATATTTGCTGAAAAGGCCATAATGGGCAAGTACTTTCAAGACAGGAAGTACAGTCTTAGGAAGACCATCACGTTCATAGATTCAAAGATAAAGCAGAATAGTGACTGGTATTTGATGCCCGACGAGGCTGTTTATTACGGCTTAGCAGATGGCATATTTGGAGAGAAAGGTTTCGAGACTTACGCGAAGATACGGTCAGGAAAGAAAAAGAAGAGCTAAATTAGGGGGTAGGTTTTTTCCCTAAGAAGAGGAGTTTTTAATGAACGACGCTGATATTTTGCTTTCCGACGAGTTTGTTTCGTTTTCTAAGGCTATAGCCTTAGTCCACGAGGAAAAGAAAGTTCTCGAGGAAGAGTTCAAGAAGCATTTTGAGGATTATAAGAACAAGAAGAAGGAGTTTGAGGCCAAGGTCGCCTCCGCTAGCGCCAAGTGGGAGGAGTGGAAATCGACACAGATTTCTACCAAGAAAGAAAAATGAACCGTGACGCAGACAATTCTTTTTCCGGTCCCTTTTTGACCACGGTTATCCCCGTTTCAAGCATTTCTTCTCATAGGAGAAGGAATCTGGATTTCGTTTGCGCTAGGTTGAACGATGCTTTCGGCAATAAAAATAGGACCGTGATTGTAGTTAAGGGGGAAATTCGGTACTCCAACGAATTGGCCGAAGTGGTCGATTCTTCCGAAGACTTACAAATATCAAGTCGGTTCGTGATGTTTCTGGGTCCGGACGTTTTCTTCGACTTCAAAGAAATAAAGAATAAGGTGTTTCCGAGCGACAAGATCGTCATGCCATTTTCAGAACTTTCAAACTTGGACGAACACCTCACGAGGAATTTGATAGAGAAGAGAAGCGCGTCCATCCATTCCGGGATTAAGGTCACTAATGTTCCGATCGGAAGTGGAGCCCTTGTGGTCAGATCGGATCTGGTTGTATCCGGAATCATTTCGAACCACATTCGTTTTGGAGAAGACTCCGACGACTGGTGGATGATTCAAGATGGGGGTATAAGGTTTAAGACGGGCCATAAAATTTTGGGCTGCAAGGCCGTGCTTCTGCATAGAGACCCGCCGATATCAAGAAAGAAAGCCAGCAGAGGCAAGATCGTTCATGCGTTCAACTACGCGTGCGTGAACGAATCGAGCCGTCTCCACAAAGAGCAGTCAAGAGCGTTAGATTCATATTTATCCAATGCGAAAGACAAGGGCGTGGTTCTTGTCAATTTTCACTCGGGGGACTGCCTCAAGCGGGAAGGCGTCGTTTCGGCGGAATTGGGAAGAACGGCTAAATCCATAGGGCACGCTAAGGATTTCGCTTTTTTGAACGATATCTTCAACATGGCTATGCCGTACGTGGATGGTGACGGATGGATATTTTATTGTAATTCCGACTGCTTGATAAGCGATAGCGTCTACGATGACATACTCGGGTTCGAGGGCGACTACATGGAGTTCCAGAGGCAAGAGGTCGACTCGGCCGGCAATCATCTGGGATCGGTTAGGAGAGGAATAGACGGAATAGCAATAAGAAAAAGTTTGCTTCAATCGCACAAGATGCCCGAACTCCTTATAGGCGCTCCATATTGGGACGACGCAGTTTCAACTCTCTACTCTTCTGTCTGTAAAAGAAGACTCAGAGTGATGAACCAGCTCATTCACACCGAGCATGATCCTACATATGATCTTTCCAATTTGGACGTCGCCGGGGAACTCAACTTCAAGGCTTTTTCCAAGGTTTTTTCTGCCGCCATGTGCGACAGTTTTTCTTGGTCCGAGTTACCCGTTAGGTGTCAGATCCTCGTCAAAGTCTCTACTTTGGGTCGCCCTAAAATGCTTTTTGAGTGCTTGGATTCGTTCGTCGAAAATATGTCTGGTAACAATATAATTTTCTTTTGCATAACTTGTAACCGAGACGACGAATCGATGACCGAGGAAGTAGTTGGCAAACTCAAGTCTCGATATAAAAATATCAAGGTTTTTTTTGGCGACCACAAGTCCAAGATAGACGCCTACAACGCCGACTTGGAAAATTTCGACTTCGATGTTTTGGTGGCGGCATCCGATGACATGGTGGCCGTCGAGAAGGATTATGACCAAGTGATCTTGGATTGCATGAATCAACACTTCCCCGACACGGACGGAGTTATCTGGTTCGAGACTTGTGACGGAAATCAGCGCACTGACACTCTATCGGTGATGGGAAGGAGGTACTTCGAAAGGTTCGGCAAAGTTTATAATTCCGAATACCTAGGATATTACTGTGACGACGAGTTTACCCAAGTTGCTTTCAAATTAGGTAAACTCAAAAGGATGGATTATTCCATCATATGCCACAACATACCGGATCATCTTAAGATGTCCGACGATAGTACTTATCTCAAGAGTTTGGTCTACGGGATGAGAGATAAGGCCTTATACAAGATCAGAAAAGGAGTCCAGTTTGACATACCCGGAGCAGACTCCAACATCGATAGTTACTTTTCTGACGTTTTTTTCCAAGACAAGAGGAACAAGCATGAAAGGCCGTATTGGTTGACTCCCCACCCGAAGTTCGACGATCCTATAACCCCGATGGAGGTCTACGTTCTAGAGAATATGGATCGCAAGGTGGCCGAGATGGACATCGAGCGTTTCTTGTCGTTTGCTGGAAACTATTTTAGAGACTTTAGGTGGACAATACCGCCGACAATCCACCAGATATGGTTCGGAGAAGTTCCTTCTCGGATAAAGGAAATGATGGAGACTTTCTCCGAGGATTATGTCAGCAAGAACCCCGGGGCCAGATATATTTTCTGGAACGAGAAGAGACTCAGATCGCTTGGCATGATAAACAAGGATATTTTTGAATTAGAGACGAAGCACGACTGTAAGTCCGACATAGCCAGACTTGAAATATTGAATAGGTTCGGTGGCTTCTACGTGGATTCCGACTGCGTATGGCTTGGCACAAAAACTTTGAATTCTGTCCCAAGTAAGAACGGAATAATGATAGCGTATGAGAAGGCTGGTGTTTCTATAGGGAAAGGATACTTGGAGAAAGAAACCACCCGTTGCGCCAACGGAGTGTTCGGCTCGACGGTGGCTAACCCCATAATCGCCTTCATGATGGGTCGTCTCAAGAACGCCTACGCTTCTCAAAGGAGGCACGGCGTTGTAGCCTCTACCGGTCCGGACTTTGTTCAAGGAGTCTTGGATTCCTTGCTTGGGTTGACTGAAACGGCGAGCCACAAGTATTTTTATCCCGTCTGGTGGTGCATTAACAAAGACAAGAATCCCGAATGCGAAGAGTTTTTGCGACAAAGGGATCTTTCCGTTAAGAATCTCGCCCTTCTCCATCCGGAATCGGTCTTGTTTCACAAGGGCTTCACATCCGCAGAGGGGGTGAAGCCTTGAACATTGTGACAGTGATGAACTATGATTTGAGTGACAAGAACTACTTAGTCATGTGCTGCAACTGGATTTTGCAAACTGGAAGAAACTTATCCAAAGATGACTCTTGTTTTATCTTTACTAGTAGTCGCCCCCACCCGATTTTGTCGTCCCTCGCTGCTCAAGATTCAAGATTTAGATTTTGTATACGAGAAGGAATGAAGGACACCAAGAACGTGTATTTTCCTATGTGCTCGACGCACAGCGAAGGCGAAAATTTGACATATAAGTTGTATATCGCTTGTAGTTTGGACTTTCCTTTTATTTTCGTGGATGCCGACACAGTGATATTAGAGCCGCTTAAGGAATTGGAGCCGCTGTTTAACGAGATGCCCGCAATATTTATCGATCACGAACATGTGAAGGGACACACCGACGGCTTCCCTCCTTTTATAAACTCGGGCGTATTTATAGTGAATGATCCTTCTAAGAGCGTGTTCAACTGGTCTAATTTTTTAAAGCACGCGGAAAAATGCGGATTCAACTGTAAGTTCAAAGGATCCAATAAACACATATCTGGAACCGACCAGTCCGTGATCAAGTCGTATCTGGACAGCATAGGCTACGCGTACGTTCATGAAAATTTTGGAATAGAATACAATACCTGCGCAGAAGGCATCGCAATTAAAAAAAACAAAACGGGGCGCTGGACCGCTAAGAATTCCGAAGGGGATTCCGTAAAGGTTGTCCATTACTGGGGGCCTTTCAAGCCGTGGTCTGTTGATTGTCCGATTTTTAAGGAGCTTTTAGATGACGAAATGTTCGATCGTGATGATGTCTTGGGTCAGACCCGAAAATTTGAATAAAATAATCGAAACGTATGATGGATACGAAGTTGTTGGCGAAATAATAGTGTGGAACAACAACAAGCATCTGTTCGCGTCTGATCTTGGACTGAATAAGGTAAAAGTTTTGAATTGCAGCGTCGATTTCGGACTGGACTCCAGGTTCGTAGGGTCCATGCTTGCAAAGAACAGATGCGTCATAGTTCATGACGACGATTTGATTCTTTCAGAGAGAAACATCAAAAACCTCGTCCGTAATTTTGAGATGGATCATACGAGAATCTACACATACGAAGGCAGGGTCCCTCAAGGAGGGGAATACACATGTGTTCCTGGTCCGGGAAGGGTGGAAGACGTTGCTGAGCCCACCGAGGTGCCCATATCCCTCACGAGGAGCGCTTGCTTCGACAGGCTTTATGCCGCCGAGTACGCTAAACTCTGCGACACTATGTTTTATGACGTCTACACCAATTTGAACGGTGAGGACATAGTCTTCAGCTATCTCACGTCACACCTTTCTGGGAAAATGCCGATGGTTCTACCTGTACCCGACAAGGATGGATATGTCGAACTCCCATCTTCTCAAGAAGAAAAGATATCCACTAGGAAGAATTTCACAGAAAGAAGAACTGAACTCGTAAAAAGGTGCGAAATCGTGCTTCCACTCCCAAAGTATCCGCCGCCCAGCCCTAACAAGTTTGTTTTTTTTGGTGCTGGTAACTATCCTTTTGCTTACTTAGGAGAATCCTTCAACATAAACTCTAGATTCAAGAAAATGCTTGTTAAGGAGTCTAACGGGATAAAGTATTTGTCTTTTAACGTGTCCTCTCACATCCATTCTGTATCTACCATCAAGTGTGATTTGAAAATCGGACCCAATGACGTCTTGAACTTGGGGATGTTTTACAAAGGAGACTCCATATTCACGGAAGTTTCAATATTTGTCGAACTGAATGGCAAGGGAAAGGAATCAAATAGAATATCGGTAGATGTCAAGGAGAACATTCCAAATAATATCTCTATCCAAGTCTCAGATTTTTTTGACGACATAGATTCCGGGGTGTTGAAGAGAATTGAATTAATATCGCACAATCCCGAAAAGTCCGAAAAAGAACTTTGCATATCAGAAATTTCGCTCACTAAAGCGGCAAAATAAGAGGATGCGTTGTCGCTATTATAATGGATCGAAGAACGATTGCTTTTTGAGGATTTTGAATAAATGATAGATGAATCTAATAACACGCGTCTTGACAAACTTACTCTTGAAACACAAAGGTACAACAGCCCTTTTTATTCAGAGCGTGAAGGTAACCTTATGATTTCAAAGTTACTTGAAAGAGGCGATCCATTTTTGGTTGCAAGAGCAGGAGGCACTGAATGCGAGGCTGTTGCATCTATATTGCTTCATAAAAAAATATGTGAAGAAAAACTTAAAAAAGAGTTGTTTACTAATTCTGGCGTCTCTCCCCCAGATGACGAAAACCTTTTCAAATTTGCGATTCACTATGCAGAAAGCACAAGAAATATTGATGTTATGGGTGTCTGGGCAGTCCAAGATTACGATTGGTTGGTCAACACTTACTGCCCCAATGCTTTTCTTACAAGACTTGCTGGGCTGGAGCCTTACTATTTTCCCGATGACCCTTGGAGTTCTAGACTGAGGGGAAAGACCGTTCTTGTCATTCATCCATTTGAGAAGAGCATATTGAAGAATTATTCCAAAAGAAATCTCTTGTTCGCCGGTACTGACATACTTCCCGAATTTGAATTGAAAACTTTCAAGGCAGAACAGAATATGTCCAAGGAAGGAGTGAACTTCTTCGAGTCGCTCAACAGGATGCAAGATCAAATAGTCTCTATTGACTTTGATATTGCAATAATAGGTTGTGGCGGCTACGGACTGCCTATTGCCGCATTCATTAAGAATCAAATGAATAAGACCGCTTTGCATTTGGGCGGGGCGGTTCAAATTATGTTCGGCATAATTGGCCACAGATGGGAATCATATGCTGGATTGAAGCGATTTTTTAACGATAATTGGACAAGACCTCTTCCAGAGGAGACCCCTCCTAAATATAAGATTGCTGAAAATGGTTGTTATTGGTGAAAATAAAGGAAAACAAATCATATGACGGAACTTGATAATCTGATCAAAACCTACCCCAGAGTGGAATGTAGTTCAAAAGCCCCTTTAGTCAAAGATGTTTGGTTGGCCAATCATAGAGCTGTTTTCAATAGAGATTGGACGCTGAATATCGAAGGAAGTCATCATTTTCTTTACTGGGATTGCAATGTTAAAGTAAGAGAAAACGCTTTAAAGGGGTTGGATTTCAAACAAAGGTGTGATCAAATTGTAGAAAAGTCAAAGTCAGAAAAAACAATTGAACTTCCCGACGACAAAACATACGCCATCTGCACACACTATCACAGAGGGTATCCTTTCGGACATTGGTTTGAGACCCTCGCTTCTTTGAGATTTGTTCCGACAAACGACTATAGTGTCATATGCTATAAGACCGGAGGACCAGTCTCCACAAGAAATATCGACCAGCATCTTGAGATAATAGGAATAGACAAGAGCAGGCGTGTGTTCGTGGAGCCTCAAACCACAATTGGATGTTCATCTCAAGTCTATTGTCCAAGCATTGATTCTGATATTGGTTTTATTTCAAACGAAGCAATATCTTGGCTTAGACCCAAATATTTATCTCACAGTGGACTAAAACTGTCTGACTCTCCCACCAAACTATACTTGTCTAGAAATTTCTTCACACACCCAAATCCCGACTGGACTAGAAGTGTGGAAAACGAAGAAGAGGTTTGGTCTTATTTGCAAGGTCTTGGATATACCTTGCTTAAAGGCACTGAGAGCATTTTGGAACTAATAGATGCTTTTTATTCTGCTGAAGAAATAGTTTTTCCTCATGGTTCTATGATCTACTACTCAATATTTTGTAATAAGCAACCAAAAATTGTAGAATTTATTTCAGAGCATCGCTACAAAGAAGACTTTTTGTATTTAGCCACCATAAATAGTCAAACAACAACTCCAGACAAGTACAAATTAATTAAATGTAAAGCGGATCCTAAGACCAACAATGTTTTTATTGATATGGATACATTGAAAAAGGAAATAAAATGAAGCAATGGCGTAGGGACAGACCAGAAGTAAGAGTCCATCCGAATCTCCCAAGCCATTTGGGTGGGCATTTCTATATGGACAATACAGACACATATGTTTTGAAATATTGCAAGCAAGCTCTTGGCATAAATTCCGTGGTTGAGGTTTAATTCAGTGAGAATAGCATGGCACTACTGGTGTGGGACAAAAAATCATCCCATTAGATATGTAAAATACCTATTGATAAGCATTGATTCTTTGATCAATATCGGTAACGTAAATCCTAAAGACATATATGTGACTATTGACAACTCATTGTTGAAAAGTAATTATGGCGAAGCAATTGAAAATTTTGGTGTCAACATATTAGAAGCCCCTGTTTATCCAAACTACAGTAAACAGATAGGATATTACAATCTACTGAATTCTCGTGTAAACGATATCGACAAATTAGTTCAAATAGATTGCGACACAATAGTCACTGATGCGAACATATTAGATAAGATATCCAATCTTCAAGGATGTGTAAATATTGATCATTCTGGACACATTGATCTTTATGGAACTATTATCCGTAGAGATGGACAAAAACAAAGAGGCAATTCAAACTTTTCTATATCTCCTCTCAATCCAAATCCACCCCATTCTGGCGACCCTGTCAGATACGCTTGCTTTAAAGACTTATTGGACCTAGTATATAACATAGATTTAGATGAGTTATTAGAAAAAAGTAAATCAGAAATGCTTCCCATAGGATTTTGCTATGTTTTTTCACCAAAGGAACTGCCCAAAGAATTCTTTAAGTTTCTCGCTTTTTTGAACTTCTTCTTTGAAGACGACGAAGCAGCATTGGCTTTTGCCAAGTTGCATTTTAACTTGAAATATTCAGATATGAATTCAGATCATGTAAATAGAAACAGTGATAAGAACGTTATATTTAATGCCGAAAACACAAATTGTTTTAATAGCCTCAAGGGAGTCGTGCATTTTCCCAACAAAGATGATTTTATAGATAAAGAAATGACCCAAAGAGCAAACTCAATACTTAATAGGGAAGAAAACTCATGATCTGTCATGAAAACAAAGTGATATTAATTCATTTTGAAAAATGTGGCGGAACATCAATATCTCGTTTTTTAACCAATAAAGAATGGTGGCATGTTCACAATGAGTATTTACTAGGCATTAGGTATGACGACGGTCACGAAAAACACTTGACCTACAATATGGCTAAACAACTATACTCTTCGTATATAGAAAACTATAAATTAGTCACAATAACAAGACATCCCTATAGTTTATTTATTTCAAAGTTCTTATTCAATTACAGATCAAATAGTTCCCAAATATGTATTAGTGAAAATGATGTGTCCAATATCATTGATGAATACAAAAGAAGATGGAATATAAATAGTCTTTATGATTTTTATTACGATCAAAAAAAATATGACTTTGTAATAAAGTTTGAAAATTATCAACAAGATTTTAAAAAAATGTGCAACTTGTTGAATATTGATAGTGATAAAAAAATAATAGAGATTAACAAGCAAAGCGAAGATATTAAAAATAAGATCACAATTACAGATGAGGCAAAACAAAACATAAAGGAATACTGTAAAGAATATTGTTTGGCTTTCGGATATAATATGAGTGGATGAAAAAATTACAAATATGATAAGTAACTCAAAATTATTTTGTCCGATATGCAAAAAAGAAGATCACCAAAAAGTTATTTTTTTAGGCTCAGAGTTCTCTTACAGATGCATCAATTGTTCTGCGACTCATTGCTTCGTTGAAAATCCGTATTGGGACTTTACCGACAACTTCAAAGAACATGGCTGTGGCGATTATAAATGGAAATTGAGCCGTTATGTCGGAACAGTGAAAAATTCTGAGTGGTCGTTTGAGGACAAAGATCTATGCCTCAGAACGCCTCAAGATGTTTACAATATGAAAAAACTACGCGTAGCATTTGAAAAACTAGGCGGGACACATACTGGTGAAGTTGATGTGGATGTTGTTAAAATCTCGGAAAAAAGATCAGACAATCGCCAATTTTTTGTGGCAAATGCCGTTACCAATCATCACTTTCAAGAGTGTTTCAGGGCTGTAGTGAGGATGAAGGACCACACTTCGACATCGGAATCTAAGTCATCATACAACATACTGATAATAGACAAAAAAATGGACATATGCCTCAACCCAGTTTCTAAATTGGATGGGGTTGATGAAATATGGAGAGTCAAAAATTGGTCTGAGAATCAATCGGTATGGCACGTATCCGAAAGGCCCGAAGAAATTGAAGATTCCCTCGCTCTTGGAAACACGATATCAAAAATGCTGGACGGTCTAGATGGCAAGGCCATGGCCATATCCAAGGGACTCGGCCCTTGTCGTCTCGGAAAGGCCGCCTTGAAAGAACTCTTGTTTTGTGAAAAATTTGAATTGAGAACTACCAAAGGACATTTAATTGAAGACAAGCATGTGGGAATCCTTGTCAGAAACGACTCTCTGGATAGGGCTGGTTTTGAGTCCGAAAAACAGATAAGAGAAGTTTGTAAATTTGTGGATAATTTCGGATTCAAGCCATTGTTGATAGCTTGCACCGAACAAGAAGAGCAGATTTGCAAAAGAACATCCGAGTCAACTCTTTCTGCAAAAAATCTACAAGAGCAAGTTGTGTTCTATGAACACTTTTGTCTTGGCGTGATTGGAACTAATGGATCCGGGTGCAACATCCCTTGTCTTTTTGATTTGCCTCTTTTGTCTTTTGCAAAAAGTAGATTCTTTCCCGACGATTTCTATTGCATGGGAAGGCTATCCTCTCCCTATGATTGTTCCAAAGCTTTCGGCGGAGAACTAAGCAAGCCAGAGTCTGTTGTTGAAATAAGATGCGATCCAAGCAAGCCAACGAGCATAATGGATCATTTGGATCCGGCGACCACATGGATTAAGGGATTGAAAAATTAGCCGTTGATTTTTTTGTTTTTTTGATCTATATTTGATTCCATGAGCCCAGAACTTGAAAAAACTCTGTTCGAGCAGTTTCCCGCCTTATTCAAAGGCCGAGACAGATCCTTGCAAGAATCTCTCATGGCTTTCGGCTGCGAGCATTCTGACGGGTGGTTCAACATAATTCGCGCTATGTGTTGGGAAATAGACGCACACCTCAAGAATAAGCCGTTCGACTATGAATTCGTCCAGATAAAAGAGAAGTTTGGCACCCTCAGAGTGTACGACAACGGCCACGACGACCACATCGCCGGAATCATAGGAATGGCCGAGTCCATGAGTTCCATGACTTGCGAGGTTACGGGTAAGCCTGGGCGTCTTTATCGCTCCGGGATGTGGTACAGAACGCTCTGCGACGAAGAGGCACAGAATCACGGATATGTTCTGGTGACCCCGGAATAAACATGAAAGACTTTTTTAACAAGCCGGTCAAGATAACAGACAAGGAAGACAATGTCTTCTTTTGGTCCGATATGCACCTTGGCCAAGAGTGCAAGAGCTGGGCCGAGCCCCTTTACGTCAAGAGGGGCTTCAAGTCGCTTGAGGAGCACGATTCCACCCTCGTAAAGAGGTGGAATCAAAGGATTTCGCACGAGGGCGTCGTCTTCAACCTCGGCGACATGCTGTTCGGCTACGACGGCCAGCGCAAACTCGTCAATTACTTCGAGATGCTCAACTTTAAGACGATGTACCTTCTCTTCGGAAACCACACCGCTGGAACCAAGCAAGTTTTCGAGAGTCTGGAAGGGAACGTCTACGAGGTCAACTCCGAAAAGCGGGTCGTGTTCTGTCCCAACTACATAGAAGCCCACATAAATGGCTACATGTGCGTTCTGAGCCATTACGCTATCGCATCCTTTAACGGACAAGGCAAGGGCGCTTACATGATCCACGGCCACTCGCACGGCAATCTGTACGGCTCCGACATGGGAGACGTTCTGTACAAGGCTAGGATCGTCGACGTCGGAGTGGAGCGGTTCCCAAGCCCGCCGTCGTTCGGGGACATCAAAAAATTGTTCAAGGAAAAACCGGTCAGTTTTGACCACCATGGAGCGGAATAATGAAGAAATTAATAACCATCAAAGACTTCGTCTCCACCGTAAATTACCAAATCGGCGAGGCGTCCGAATATCTTTGGGATTGCTACGGTCCCAACGCTTGCAATCTTGAATGGGGCAAGGCCGACTTCTCCGCCAGCGCGGAGATGATCTACGACATCAAAACTTGGGATGTCTACGAGATTAGTGTCTGGGACTGCCGTGACGAGCCCACCAAGGTCTACCGCTGGATCAAGCCCGAATATATCAAGAGGCACAAGAAAGAGAGCAAGGAACGGGGTTTAAAATTCAATGTCGCAATCGACAAAATCAAGTACGAAGAAACCACGCCGGCCAAGCTCTTGGGGTATCTGAAGAGACTGTGCAAGGAGAAGGCTTCGGACAAAAAATCCAAGAAGCCCAAGAAGGTTTGGATTAACTGAAAGGAAAATATTGATGAACGGACCAGTTGCATACGCCGCTGTGGCCACGGACGGCAGCGAATCCATATATGTGGCCTCTCTCCGCGAGCAAGCCGAGGCTGCTTGTCGTGAGTACAACTGGATGTTAATTCCACTGTACGCCGGACCACAGACTTGGCCCGATGAAGTCGCCGCAGTTGAGGCGGCGTTTGAGCGAAGCGGCGTGAAGCCGACATGGCCCGACGACGAGGCCGGAAACATCGGCCCGATGGCTGAGGCGATGGCCGCCGAGATTGAGCGATTGCAACGTTCCGTTATTGATTGGAAATTAGAGGCAGAGGTGCATCGCAAGCGTGCGCATGCAGCTGTAATCGAGATTGCCATACTCAGCGAGGCTATTCGCCGCCTTGCGGATCAAGACGCCACGCTATCAGTTCGTGAGGGAAACGTGACGGTGGATATGGATTTCACGCTCACCGACGAGGAGCGGGAGGCTGTTGCATTTTTTGCTGAGCTACGCGGCGGTGATTTTGACTCTTGCTTGCCGCGCGCCGCCACGCTCCGTAATTTACTTGAAAGGACAAAATGACTGACCGTGACTACTTCGCCGCCGCGTCCCTAATTCGCGGCATGGGCGTTCTCGGCTGTGAGCAGATTGCAAAAGCGTGTTACGAAATGGCCGATGCTATGCTCCGAGAGCGGGAGCGGCACCATATTCCCGACGCCGGGAAAATGGTTGAAAACACGACGAATCATGACGCCGTGCCAGCGGCGAGAGCCGAAGAGCCTGAGTCCTCAGTACCACTGGGGAGCGGTTCGGCACTGGCAAATACACCCATGCTGACCGACGAGGAGCGAGAGGCGATTGAGTGGTTCGCGGAAGTGCGAAAGCCGCTGACCAGATTGACTCAGAGCCACAACCGCGAAAGGTACAAAGCCACGCTTCGCGGGTTGCTGGAGAGATAAGGCTCCGACTTTAGGCCAAGTTAGGATATGTTGATATGTAGTGCACTTCAAGCAAGGCAGAATACTATTTCCCCATTGAAAGCCTTTGTGGACTACGGTATACTTGATGTTCGTATGGCAAACTGCTTAGATATGATAACATATCTAAGAGCGCCAAGTATGACAAGTCTTCGTTCGAAGACTTGTTGAGACCAAAAGGCGTTAATCTAGGAAGGAGAAAAACACACCGTGAAATCAAAAATTATGGGATTTGAACATCTTCACCTCCACACCGATTTCTCGGTGCTCTAACTTGATGGCTATCAAACTTGTCATGAAGCAGCAGCCCGAGCCAAGGAAATAAATCAAAATTTCCTGTGCGTCACCGATCATGGATCTATGGGAGCCGTCCCCAGGCAGATACAAGCCTGCGAGGAGTACGGCAGAGAGCCCATATTCGGTTGCGAACTCTATGTCCAGCCGATGCAACCCGAACTGAAGGAGGGCGAAAAGACGACCGACTTGACAGAGGACATGGATCCCGAGGAGCGGAAGAGGCTGGGGAAGAGTTATCATCTCCTCGCGCTCGCGACCTCGCAGAAGGGCTACAGCAACCTAGTGAATCTTTCTTCTCTGGCTTGGACCCGTGGCTTCTACCGGAAGCCCCGGGTCAACCACGAGATGCTCTTGAGGCACAAGGAGGGGATTATATTCACTTCTTGCTGCTACAACTCTGAAATTGGTCAGGCGTTTGAGCACGGGGGCGATGACGCCGGCTTTGCAATGGTCGAGAAGTACATCGGCATGTTCGGGAAGGATAACTTCTATCTTGAGATCATGCTTTTGGATTTCAGCAAGCAGAAGCCCTACAACAAGTTCATCATGAGGGCGCACGACAAGTACGGACTGCCCGTAATTTTGACGCAAGACTGTCATTACTCCCAACGGGAGGACAGCAAGATGCAGCGGCTTATGCTCATGGTGCAGACCCGCAAGACCCTCCAAGAAATCCAAGAAAAGATGGATCGGGAGGAGACGGCCGACTTGTTCGAACTCCAAGATACGAATCTCTGGATGAAGAGCGAGGAGGAACTCAACGAGAAGTGGGAGAGCGATTATAAGGACGCTATACCATTGGAGTTCTTTGAAGAGGCAAAAAGAAACACTGTTAGGGTTGCTGAGAGGGCCAAGGGCGTCAAGTTAGACCGCTCCGTTAAACTTCCCTACATAGAGGACGCCGACCAGAAGCTCCTTGAATATATTTCAATAGGTTTCAAGAAGAGACGACTTCCTCGCAATGCGACCTATATGGCTAGAGTTAAGGAGGAGTACGACCTCATTTGCAGCAAGGGTTTTGCTTCGTACTTCATCATCCAGAAGATGATGACGGACGAGGCCCGCAGAGTATCCAAGGAACTTTTGGGGTATGGAGACGGGTCAGAGGCTGTCGGCCCGGGCAGGGGTTCAGCTGTGGGCGCCCTCACTTGTTATTGTCTAGGGGTCACCGACGTGGATCCCATTGAGCACGATCTTCTCTTCTCAAGGTTCCTCAGCCCCGCCCGAGGCGGCAAGCAGATGAAATTAAGATTTTCAATAGATCCCGTGGTGGTCACGGAAGATTTGGCGAAAGACTGCCCGTTCAACATACCTATTGAAAGGAAGGATTGAACCATGGATTTAAAGGAACTTGGTGTCTTTGTTGAAGAAAATAGAGCCAAGATCAAGCGTTTTCAAGATGACGACTCAGAAGAGAATCTGTACACGGTTCTTTTGGAAGCCACGGACACAAACTTGAGGATCATCTCAAAGTACAAGGTGGAGTGCGAACAAGCCTCAGGAGAGGACAGAGTTGCGCTTGAGGAAATGATTGAAACATTGAGAAAATGTGTCGTTGATAGCCTCTCTATTGTTCCTTTTTGAATAGATCCCGTGGTGGTCACGGAAGATTTGGCGAAGGAAGTCTTTATAATATTCCATTAGAAAGGAAAGACTGATATGTCTATTAAAATACTTAGGCTGGTTAACGGTGAGGATATTGTGACTCAAGTAGAGAGGAAGGGTGAGGTTTTCTTGTTGAAGAAGCCACACAGGCTCATAATCTCTAGGGAGGGGCTTGCGTCCATGCCGTTCTGCCCGTTTTCCAAGGAGGAAGACTATGAGATCTCCGCCCAACACGTCCTCTTTGAGGCCGAGCCTGAGGACGAGATAAGAAACTCCTACGCGAGCCAAGTCGGCGCCATAGTGCTTCCCAACTCCGGCCTCTTGACGCCTTAGCCGATCAAGGGAGTCCAGAAACTGTTGTAATCGTAGTCCAGCATTTCTCTTACTCCCAGTCTCGGATCTATGTTCTTCCAAAAGTTTAAGATTGCCTCAGCATTCCCTTTATGGAATGTTTCGATGTGATCTTGATGTATGGATGAATTAAAATCGCATCTATAGATGAATAAAGGTATGGAATAGGTTTTGCCGGAGTTGTACACAACCTCTTCGGATGCGGCTCTCGGCTTAAACCTTTGATCTAATTTGAACTTACCGTCTTTAAAGTGCATTTTTATTATCTTTGATGCGTGATGTCTTGTGATCACGTACATGACTGTGCAGTAGTCGTTTATCAGTCTGGGATGGAGATTTACTCTGAGGTTCTTCGTGCAAGTGATTGAGCACTGCAAGACGTCCCAGTCGTACGGGGCGTTCTTGATGAACTCCTTCCATGTGAAGGGCCAGTGGGGAACCGTGTCGAAGGATATGTCGTCTTCGCAAATTACGACATGATCGAGGTCTGTTTCCTCGTAAAAGTATTTTATGGCCTTGATGTGCGACATGGTACATCCGAGTTCGGCCTTGGTGACCATTTCCGGGAATCCGCACATGATGTTGCTTAAATCATCAACGCTTCTCGTGTCCACCGCAGATATTCTTGTGTGGGGTATGCCGTGAGAGTCCAACAAGTCTTCCATGTACTTTCGCCTGTTGGACTCTGTGTCTAGATTGATCCAAAGGATCGGTCCGATCCCCTCGAGCTTAGATTTGATCATTCTCCAAGCATATCAAAAATGAGCGATTTTGAAAACTATTTAATACGGTCGTAGGTTTCTTTGCATTCCGGATTCTTGCATGGCTCGCCGCTCTTCTTGCGCTTCTTGCAGAGCGGACAAGTACCAGGCGTTAGATAGAAGAACTTGTCCATTTCGGGGTCGCGTTTCACTTTGCTCAACATTCTTTTGAGTTGGGCCTCTCTGTCTATCCCTTCGGATTTCATGGCGCTCATCATGTGTCCATGCTTCCTCATCGCATCTAAAATATGATGGTGCGCGAACTTCTTCTTGAGTTTCTTCTCCGGAGCGGCTTCTGGTTCTGTCTCGCCGCCTAGATCGTCCTCGAAGTCTTCGCTGTCGTGATCTTCTTCGTCATCAAACTCTGAATCATCGTCTGAACTTTCGTCGTCAAACTCTGAACCATCGTCCGAATCTTCGTCGTCAAACTCCGAATCGTCTGAGCCTTCCTCATCCTCATCTTCAAAATCCGACTCATCCTCGTCCGAGCCTTCTTCTCCTTCTTTATCCTCGCCTCTTTCCATGTCGTCCATGTCGAAGCCATAAGGAAAACCGACAGCTTCATACATTCCTTCTTGGTCGGATACAAACTTGTTGTAGGAGTTGCTCATTGATCCGACGAGCGAGTCGCATCTTGACGGGCCATCTTGATCGTCGTTAAGCAAATTTGTCAGTTCTTCGTATGCCTCGGGGTGCTCAAATATAGCCTTGAGGAGTTTGTTAAGATAACCCATGCTTACCATGGTGGAGACGAGGTTGTTTAATATTCCTTCGTTCTTGTCCGCGAGTGCCGTTACGTAGCGGATTACCTCGGGTGGGTGCGGCTGGAACTTTCCTGTAGTGTAAGCTGTTATGAACGGCATTGTTTCATCGTCCACTTGCCCGCAGCCACACTCATCAAGCATGTATTTGGTGAACTCGGCCAAGGACATGCCTTTGGTCTTATTGACGAATCCTTCCGTCTTCTTCACTTTCGCGGCTGTTTGAGTATCAGGGTTGTACTCAAGTTCCTTGTGTCCTAGTTCCCCGAGCGCCTTGTCTCCCGGCTTGATAGCCGATCCTATGTAAGGCTTGGCTCCCTTGTCCGGAGGAGATTCGGGAATCTTTCCGTTGTATTTTGCATTGATGTCTACTTTGACTTTCGTAATTTTTCCATTTTCATCCACATACTCTTTCATAACCTCTTTTTTGACTTCGGGCTTGGCGTCAACTTTTGGCTCGTACTTGAGCGCCTTATCGCCGAGTTCTGCCAGTCCGCTTTCTCCCTTTTCCGGAGCCTTGTTGGCGACCGGGGTTTTGTAGGGAACCTTGCTATTAGGTGGCGTCTTTTCTTCTGGTCCGTGGTAGTCCGGCACGGTCTCTGTGTCCGGCTTATCTACAACCGCGCCTTTGTCGTTCATGTACTCAAGGAAAGAGGGGAATTTTGACATTTTTAGCTCCGTTTTTGAATCGCTATGTATATATGAGCGATCCGGCTTTTTTCCAATCCGGATTGCATGGCCTCAAAGTTCCATGTAGAATCAGAACATGGACGATTCTAAAGAAAAACTGCTCAATCTCTGTGTTTCGGGCATGGCCGCCAAGGGTTTGTTGGGCCGAGAGTTCAAAGACCGCTTGAAGGTCGAAATTAAGGAAATAGAAAACCAAGCGGAATACGACTATTTCTTGGAACTCTACGAGAAGCGAGCCAAATTTCAAAAAAACGAGAATAATCTGCTTGTTCCGTATCTTTTAGGTTTAACGGACGAGTTCGACATATCCTCCGAGCCAGCCCATATACAAGGCGAATTCCCCGACATTGATGTGGACTACCTTCCCGTCGTTCAAGAGTATTTAAGAAAGGATTGGTGTCCTAGGCGGTTCGGACGCGACAAGGTCGTCAACATAGGAAACTATGGAACCTTCGGTATAAAGTCGGCCCTTCTTGACATGGCGCGAGTTCACGGAGCGGACTACCAAGAGATTCAGACCATAACCAAGAACCTTCAAGATAAGGACGACGAGGGCAAACCTCTCACTTGGGATAAGGCTATAGAGGTGGCTCCCGATCTTGCCGCGTACTGTGAGAAGAATCCAGAAATAGCGGATTCCGCGAAGCGATTAATAGACAGGAACAGAGGTCGAGGCAAGCACGCCGGCGGCACAGTTGTCTCCAATATAAACATATCCGACCTTGTTCCGGTAATGATTGATACGGACGGAAACCCTGTGTCTGGATGGACCGAGGGACTCCACGACCAAGATCTTCAGCCCGTAGGCTTAATTAAGTTTGATATTCTGGCCGTCAAGGATTTGTTGAGGATCGCCCACTGCTGCCATTTGGTGAAGCAAAGACATCTTGAGGTCAAGTCAATATCTGCTGTAGAGGGCGGTTCTGATTGGAGCAATACATCTTATTTGAATGACCGAAAGGCTTTGGAACTTGCCAACAAATCCGAGACCAGAGGCATATTCCAGTTCGACGGCGAGGGAATGAGAAAACTTATAAAAGCGGGAGGCGTGGATCGTTTTGAGGATCTCGTCGCATATTCCGCACTTTTCCGGCCAGCTGCAATTGGGTTAAAGATGCACGAGCGTTATGTGGAGAGAAAGAAGGGAAGAGAAGAGTGGGAAGATCAAGTGCCGGAGTGCATGCGAGAGACATTGTCCAAGACTTACGGAATTATGATCTATCAAGAATCCGTAATGAAGGTTTTAAATGTTGTAGGAGACATACCTCTTGTTCACTGCGAAAAGATCAGGAAGGCCATTAGTAAAAAGAAAGTCAAGGAGTTCATCAAGTACAAACAGATGTTCCTTGAGAACGGCAGCAAGAAGACTGGCTGGCCTATTGAATCTGACGATGAAAAAAATATGAATTTCTTGTGGTCCCAGCTTGAAAATTTTTCATCCTATGGTTTCAATTTGAGCCATGCCGTAGCTTACACCCATACCAGTTCCCGTCTTCTTTATTTAAAGGCTCATTATCCCCTTGAGTTCTTCTGCTCCACTCTTGGCCTTGAAGGCGACGAGGACAAGGTTAAGATGTATAAGAGGGAAGCGGAACGCAGCGGAATAAAAATAAATAGGTGTGACCTCAACAAGAGCAAGGTCAACTACGAGATTGTGGGCGAAGAGATCTATGTAGGTTTTTCTAACATCAAAGGCATAGGCAAAGAGGTCGCCGAGAGGATTGTCTCTTTGCAGCCCTTCTCCGGGTTCCCAGACTTCCTAGATCGGTTCGGCACCGATAAGAGAATCGTGGAACCGCTGGTTTGCCTCGGCGCATTCAAGGACGCGGCTCCGAACGTGCTTCTTGAATTCTACGAAGACTACAAGAAGTGGTCCAAGGGCAACATAGACAAAGAGAAGAGACAGATGAAGCGCAGGGAAGAACTCGCCCAGTCCATAAAATCGATGTTGAAAGAGGGCTCAGAATCTTGCTTGGAGCATAATTTTTTAATGAATGTCTTTGAGAGCGGCGACGCATCTGCGATGAAGACTTTCATATCCAAGGAATTCAGCGTTTCTGATGTATTTGGCGTAGTGAAAAAGTACGCGAAGTCGGCTTTAGATTTTGAACACAAGGCCAACTTCAGTAAGGCTAATTCCATATCGTTTGAGAACTGGACGCCGCAGAACAGACATCCGTCAGACAAGTGGCCCAACATCTTTGAATTGGAGAGGAAATACTACGGCTTTAGTTGGGAGCATCCAATCCAAAAAAGTTCTGACTATATCGGTGGCCACTCTTTTGGAATATTCAAGGATAACGACGATGTTGTCAACGCAGGTGTGGAGGTGATGATCACCAAGGGGCCACAAGAGAAGAAATCTAAGAAGGGCAACAAATATCATTTTATACTTGTAGAGGATGAAGACTGGAATGTGGAAGTGGTCACTTTTTGGTCTGAAGACTACACTAGGTTCGAAGAGGAACTTAAATATTGGAACGAGGAGCAAAATCGAGGTCATTTTATGAGGCTCAGGCTGACACGCCCAGGATCTGGATTTAAGTCCTACACCTTTGAATCCCCGTCCAAAGCCGTCAGGTATAAGTTGATACCGGCCGACAAGAAAAATGACCCGAGGCTCCAGATTATGGAGTCACCCATGTGAATTTGCGCCGGGAGCACTATTTTTAAGGCATGGAAACACTAGAAGAGATGGAGATTAACGAGGAGAACTTTTCCTCTTACTTTAAGGACGTCAGGAACAACGTTCCCGAGAAAGGCGAGATCATAGCCCAATACTCGGCTGCGGCTGAGTTTGTAGAGGGCAACGAGAAGCGGCAGATAATATCCCTCTTAACGGCGACCGAGAACAAGATGGAGGCGACGGCGCAAGTGATGAGGAAACTCTTGCACGCCTCGGAACTTGATGCATACAGAGTTCCAAGGATGATGGCCGAGGACATTCTTTCCGGGATGAGCGTTGACGAGGTTGTCCAAAAACCATACAAGTACACCTTCGAGATGTTCTTTTATACAAAGCCTGAGAATGTACCAAAGAGCGATCCGCACTGGAGCACGATTTCGGTATTGAATTTGGACGAGTTTCTTGATAAAAAGGACGGCCAGATAGAATCCAAGATTCTTTCCAAGGAAGAGTCTGATCGGTTAAATCTTGAATTTCGAGAGGTCGGCAATGTCGGTGCTAATTCCGAATCTGGGCAAGATGCGCCAAGTGGAGATGCCGCAAGCGTCCAAGTATCAGAGGTTGAATAAGGGCTCATTCTCTAAGATAGACCACATCAAGGACGACGGCACTCTCGTGGCTATGGAGTGGCTCCGTTGTCGAGAATATTTTCAAGATGAGTCTCAAGGCATAAGGCGTTTTCTATTTTGTCATAAGCCCAATAAATCCAAACACATAGCCGCGTTCATGCACTGCGTGGAGGGGCGTCTAGGCCTCTGCACCAGGTCGATGATCGGCCCGACTCAGAGAACCAACATATCTTGGATTAAATCTTCTCTTTGGTGGACAAACACATCTATGAAGAGGTCTCTTTTTACAATTCTGCTCAGATGCGGGCAGAATTATCACCCAAAAATAGATGATTTTGATGAGGCTCTTTTTAGTGATCTCTATACGAAGCAAACTGAATTCGCCCTAAGACGATTTATGGATGGTCATACCAAATATACTGGACAGAGACGAGGGTGGTACAACCAGTTCAAGCAAGAAGGCGTCACCACCCACAAGCAAAAAATAGAAAGACTTTTAGTACTTCCTTGAAAAGGTTTTATCAGCCGCGAATCTATATATATCAGACTTTAATCAAGGAAAACCGAAATGAAAGACGCGCTTGAGGCATCAAAAGACGATTTTGATAATTGGGTCGACAAATGGGACAAAGCACTCCAGAGCGACATTTTTAAGGACGCTCCGAAGCCCCCTTCTACATCCAAGCACGCCTCGGACGACAGTTTCTTCGGACTTCAGCAGTCCAACCAAACTGATTCAATACAGTCTTCCGATTCTGAGTATTGGAGAGCCATAAATGCTGTCGCAGACGGCGGCGTAGACATGCAAAGGCTTGATGAGGCCGACATGGGCGTTGCTCCGCTCGCCGGCGCCTCGCCTAACCCCGTGCGACGCGAGACAGAGGGCAAGGATCAGAACTTAGACCCTAGACCTCTTGGGTCAACCTTCGATGAGGATGACATTAAGAGCCTTGAGGATGCTAAGATGAAACTCTATGATCTCGAGTCCAAGGTTGCCACAATGGACGACAAAGATTATTCGCCCCAAATCAAGGCCATGATTGCTAAGATTGACGAGTTGAGCGACAAGATGGGCCAGGTCAAGAAATAGCCCTTGATGGAACGAAAAATGGATTTGGTTTGCGAAAGGCTTGATTCCACTCCTATGGACAAGCTAAGGGAATTGATTAAAAATTGTTCCGGTAAGGTGGCAATATTTACTCATCCCTATCCTGATCCCGATGCCATCGGATCCATGATGGGTCTCAAGTGGCTACTTGGAAGGTTTGATATTACTGCGGATCTTTTTTATACCGGAACCATATCCCATCCGCAAAACAGATCCATGGTCAACCTTCTGGATCCCGATCTTAAACTTTTAGTTGATTATTCTGACGCTCAGTATTGCCTCAGGGTGGCTGTGGACTGTATTCCCGAGAATGCCGGCATTCCATCCGGCGACTTCAAGTTTGATGTCGTAGTAGATCACCATAAGGAAGTCCCAAGGAATTTCGATGGTGTTTATATCAATTTAAAGGCTGGTAGTGCTTGCGCCACTATTTACTCAATCATTGAGTATTTTGATTTTGAGTTTGAGGAGAATGACGCTCTTGTTGCCACTAGCATGATGGTCGGCATTACGACCGACACTGATTTTCTTATGTCGGACGATTGCAGTGAATTTGAATTTAATGCTTGGAGCAAGATGTTCGCTCATAGAGATCCGCTTCTCCTCAAACAAATCATAAACTTTGAACGGCCAAAGTTCTGGACAGACTCTAAGGCGCTTGCTTGCTCTGCCGCAACCGTGGAGGACAGCGTGGGTGTCGTTGGCATGGGAATTATCCCCGCAAAACACAGAGACATGATTGCCGACATGGCCGACGAGATGGTCACTTGGGAGGACGTCAACACCGCAGTTGTTTTTGCCCTTGTGGACGGCAACAGGATGGAAGGCAGCGTTAGAACCAAGGCTTCCTCGGTATCTGTGCCCTCTCTCTGTCAAGATTTGGCGGGCAAGTTCGGAAAGGGCGGAGGTAAACTCGGCAAAGGAGCCTACAGATACGACTTAGCCGGCGCATCTGTGGATGAGGATGAGGATGAGGAAATTAAGAAAAAAGCTTGGGAACTCTTTGAGGACAAAGAAACCAAAAGAGTCTTTAGAATCATAAGGAATAAATAATGCCTTTAAAAACATGTCCCAACTGTGGGGAAAAAAATCCTCCGAGGCGAAGACAATGCAGCAAGTGCGAAACTGCGTTTGCCTTTAAGGTCAAGAAAAAAAAGCCAAAGCAGTCTTCCGTTTGCGACTGGAGGTCGCTTATTTCCGGTGATTACATAAAGGCTTCGGGAGGCCCAGTCTGGTTGGACAAGGACAGTAATGAGATGCCTATGGGTTATTCCGGAACTTACAGCGTAGTCGGCTTAGACGAGAATGGAATATTAGCGCTCGGCAAGGACAAAACTTGCGGATTTTGTCATATCTGGATGGGCGACGAGACGGTCAGCGAATCGGGAATTATAAAGAGGCCCCACAAGGTTTTTAAACTTCATGTCGCACAGTAATTTCATAATAAAATGCGAGTATTGCAAGTGGTTTGAGGAATCCACAGGTTTTTCCAAAGATCTATCTCATTTAGTTGAGATCAAAAACTCTTGCTCTAACTGCGGTCGGCCTCGACGTTTTAGATGTCCCGCATGCAAGAGGTTTGCCAAGATGACAAGGAAAATTTCTTGAAGCTTCTAAAAACTGCAAAGCGGAACCCCGGTGACCAAAAAGATTTTATACCGGAAGAGCGGATGGAGGACATAAAGTTCAACATCTTCAAACTTAACAGTAGGCCCCGCCCGGCCGACCCTAGACAAGTTATAGTTGTCAGTTGTTTTTCTGAGTTCGGGTGTGAGACCACTGGAGCCCTCTACTGCCTCCCAAGGATAATGAGGGATCATCCTGGAAAGTATAAGATAGTTGTCGGCTGGCATGGACGGGAATACCTCTACAGGCATCTTGTAGACGAGTTTTGGGAGGTTAAGAAAGAACACATGTGGCTTAGGGAATACGCTCGGGCGTTCCACCACGAATCAGAAAACCTTCATAGGACTGAGAAAGCCCTTGAAGAATTCGGTGTGGTAGTCCCCTCATCGTACTTAGGTCATATTTTCATATCTGCCAAATGCTTCAATTGTAAACTTTTTTACAACACTGTTTTTTTGGGTAGTCGATACGAGAAAGATACTTGCCCCCAGTGCGGAAGTTCTAATCTCATGCCTTCTATAGCGGGCGCGGTATCCTATTGGAAACAGAGAGCGGTGAGAATTCCTCCTCCGGAAGAATCTAAACTTGAGAGCGTGAGGAAGTATATCGGCAACAAGCCGGTCGGAATATTTGCTCGAGGAAGGAAGTGCTACGGAAGAAACCTCCAGCCAGAATTTTATGTCGGACTTATAGGGCTTCTTAGGGATATGGGCTATGACCCAATATGGCTTGGAGAAAAGGTCAGTACTATCCCGTGTCCCGTGTCTGATGTCGTAGACTTCTCCAGAATGGAAGAATCCAAGGATTTAGAGTCAACTCTAGCTATTGTAAAGCAGTGCTGTTTCACAGTTCAGTTTTGGACAGCATCTACTCGTCTCGCAGGTATGATGGGCATTCCTTATCTTCTTTTCGAGAGCCCTGAGCAGATATGGGGTCAAGGGCAAGAGGGCATAAGGAGAAATCTTTGTGACTTTGGTCCGAGAAAACTTTCCATAAACCACTATCTGAATGTATACCAAGATAACAAAAAAGGACTAGAAATAGTAAAAAATTGTATAGGCGAAATGGAGCACGGTAATTTCGAGGATCACATGGGACTCGTGGAAGAAAGTATTGTTTCAAAGATGAGGGAAGAAAATAAGCAAAGGGTTGGCGACATATGATTGATACTCAAAGCATACTTAAGAAGTCAGCCGAAAAGTCAGGTCTTGTAAGGGTTCGCTTCAAGGAGAGGAATTTGCCCACCTCTGTAGAGAACATCGTTGTGTTTCCTTTTTTTGGCGACCATCGGTCTTCTTTTGTTCTTTCCTCTTTACTTTTGAAGAGGATTAAGGATGAGTTGAGGGCTTCCAAGTATTTTATTTTGGCTTCGTGGCCAGGCCACGAAGGATTATTTCCGTACGTGGACGAGTACTGGCAAGTGGAAGACGAAACGTCTTTGGACAAATTGCGGACAGAGGCGATTGGATTTTCTAATTCTTCTTCTATTAACACCTTAATGTCTAGGTCTCTAAATCAATACTTTTACGATGTGATGTCGGACAAAGACCTGACCCAGTTTTATAATAACGGTCTCACCAAGGATTTCTTGGAAAGATTCAAGCACGTTAAAGTTTATCTGCCCCCCATTCCGTCCAGCGCCTCGTTGGGTGTGGATGTCGCTCGGACTCTCGGACAGCGCGAATCAAAGGTTTTCATATATCCGTCTAAGACCATTTTTTCTTGGAAATTCGGCAGTCTATGTAAACTTTCCGTGCCCAAGGAGTTCTGGTCGGGTCTCATTGAGCGGCTAACCAACAGCAAGTTCTTCCCAGTTGTTTATAAAGATGCATTTTCGTACGACCTTTCTTCTGATTTCACTAATGACTGCCTTCACTTGAAAGATATAGATATCATAAAGTGTATAGGCGCCATGCGGGCGACCGGCTGCGTTTTGGACATGTTCAGCGGCATATCCAGATACGCAATAGCGGCCAGAACGCCTTTTGTCTGCTTCGATGAACGGTCAAAGTTCAATGGAATTAAGGATTACGAAATCAACGACTTATGTGGTCAAGGAGTTCCTCGAGAGTATATTTTTGGATTTGGAGCTATCATAGAGAGCGGCGACAAGGCTTCTTGGAGTTCTAACTTGTTTGATCATTTGATCGTAAAATTAAATAGAATGTATGAGAAAATGGATCGCGATTCTTGGCCATCTTCGGCCGAATACGAGGAGATCGTACCGTACGACTCCGTCAGACGGATCAAAAACAAGAAGCTTGGGTCTAGGTTCGTGAAGATACAAAGAGACTAAGTTTTTGAACCCCCCAGCACTTGTTGTGCTGAGAATGGGTCCGGAACGCTTCCGTTTTTATTATATGGGTTTTTAACATGGCCAAGAAAGCTTTGGTTAGGGTAGAGCTGAAGGATTTGCCTCCGAATGCCTCTTATTACGAAAGAGAGAGAGCATTCAAGACTATGCTGTCTATATTCAAGAGGCAAGTGAATGAGTTGGGAATACTTTCGGAATACAAAGAGAGGCAGTATTACGAGAGTCCGAGCGCTAAAAGAAAGCGTAAGCGAAAAGAAGCCGAGATAGAGCGCAGAAAAGAAAAAATCAGGTCGCATTTTTAAAGGATAAAGGATCCCATGAGCAAAGAAAAAATAAAGATTGTGAGTCTTTCTCTCGATCCTGAGATGCACGAGAAGATAAAGAGTTCGGCAAGGAAGCTCGGACACAAGAATGTTTCTCAAGTCATAAGAGACTTGGTTTCTAAGTATTTGGGCCTTTTGGTCAATGACTCGGATGACGTTCCCGTTATCATTAAGATTCCCGCGGAGTTAAAAGACAATCCAGATAAATTGAAGGCTTGGCTATACCAGAAATCAGAAGCAATAACCAAGGCGTTAACTTGATATGGAAATTGTTCCTTTAGAGGAAATACCTCAGCCCGAATATAAAACTCCGCTTGAAAACTTGACTGAATTGTATGTGAATGCGCAGCGGATGGAGTCGCTGTGTAAAAGTCTAGATGGACTGGGATTGTCTGCCTCCCAAGTTGGTATTCCTTGGAATTTTTTCATATATTGGTCCAATTATCCCGAGGAGCCAAGTAAATTTGAATATTTGGCCGATTGTGATTATTTTGGTTTGGGGGAAAAGTCGGACTCGGTGGAGGGTTGTCTTTCCTTGAAAGGAATGCATTTTCGCCTTGAACGATACGGCAAGGTAGTCGTAAAGGGCAAGCGACTCGTATGCGACGAGGATTCTTTAAGGCTGGAGGATTTCGAGCGCGAATTCTCCGGGATACCCGCCGCTATTCTTCAGCACGAGATAGACCACAATTTTGGCCGCGAAAGAATGATAGACACTATAGGAAGGCGGATTTTTCTTTCATGTTGAGCCATAAGCACCTTTTCGATGTCTGTCTCTTAGACAGTTTCAATAAGACCAAGACTTGCCGCTATCTTAGAAACGATGAACTGGACGAAAACAAGTGGTACTGTCAAAAGCTTCAGCCTAATTTAAAATCTAAGATAGACAAAAAAGTGAATTGTGATTCTAGGTTAGAAACACCTTGTGGTGACAACTGCCCGGGCTATCCTCTGCTGAAACACATAACCCAAGGTTATGATGTAGACTAGGAGTTCTTTAGGATCCTATATACATCTTTTTCTACCTTGTTGGCGAGGGCTGCCTTGAAGACCATGTCCTCTATGTTTGGATCTTTCAAGTCTCTTATTTGTTTTCCAAAAAGTTCGGCGGTCTTTTTATATTTGTCGTATTTTAACTTGTAGTTAGCCGCAATCAGCGACAGTATGACCAAGAGGGAGAGTCCAACCGCAAGTCCTCCATCTCCTTGGAATATCTGCACTCCGAAATTTTTGTTGTTGCTGTTGATGAATCCATTTTGGAGGTTCTCCACATCCCTGGCCACGAGGTCTAGCCTGTTCTTCAAGCTCATTATTTCGGCCATGATTCCGTTCTGATTGTTTTTGATGTCTCCTATCTCTCCGCTATTTTTTATTCTTGGCTTGTTCGATGGACTCAACGGCGAGACGTTGCATCCCGAAATTGAAGCGGCAACTAGGACCAGCGCAATCAAGATGGCATTTTTCATTTTTTCTCCATATTTCTACATGTATCTATTGACCGGGCTCCTCTTTTTGGGTATCCTTGGCGAACCAAAAGGAGAGATTTCAATGATTTCTTGTCAAGATGTTTATGATATTGTTGATGATGACGTTGTTGAAGATTGCGAAAAGGGCTTGGATAAGGAAGAGATAGAAAATATCGCTCGCCTTCACATAAAGAATTACTTTGAGGGCAAGGCAATTCCAGACGTTGACATTTTTTCTCCAAAATACATCGACATTTGCGTCACCATGGACATATGTCGGGCCGTGGACAAAGCCTATGCTGCCATGGAAAAATGTGGAAAGTTTGACACATCATCCAGCGAACATCTTATAGCCCAAGATATTAGATACGTGATAAAGACTCTTGGTGAAATAAGAAAAAAAGTGCCGCAAGATTTTGCGGCTGGAATCCTTCTTATGCATTTGGAATTAGTCGAAGGCATTAATTTAGGTTGATTTTTTGAAGTCTGACTATTTTAAGTCATGACTTTATCTAGACAGTGCTTGGAATTAGGCGGCTTTTTGAAGCCTTTGCTCGTTCCTTCCGACTCCATGGTCGGTCCCTCCTTGAGCAATCCGACGATATTGGTTTCCTCTGGGGAAGTCCTAGTCAACCTTAGGAATCTCAACTACGTCCTCTACCACAGCGAAGGAGGAGTGTTTGAGCACGCTTGGGGACCTTTGTGCTACTTGCACCAAGAGAACGACCAGAGGCTGGTGACCAACAACATATTGTGCGGTCTGGATTCCGGTTTCGACGTGATCTCGCACGACTTGGTGGACACCTCCTTGCTGGACGAGAAGCCGCTTTGGGAATTCGTTGGGCTGGAGGACGGTCGGCTCGTAGGGTGGGACGGGAAGTTGTTCTTAAGCGGAGTGAGGAGGGATACCACCACGAACGGGGTGGGAAGGATGGAATTGTCCGAGCTCGTTCGGAAGAACGGGAAGGTGATTGAGAAGAGCAGAATGAGGATCCCAGCGCCCGGAGCTGACAACAGCTACTGCGAGAAAACTGGATGCCCGTCCTCGACAAGGAGTACACCTACGTCAAATGGACGAATTCCACCGAGGTGGTCGAATTCGATCCCGTATCTGGCTCTTGCAAGACAGTGATCCTCAATGATCGGAAACCATTCGATACGGGCGATTTAAGGGGCGGTTCCCAAGTTGTGCCGCTGGGGAACCGCTATCTGGCCGTGGTTCACGAGGTCTGCTTGTACAAATCCGAGGCGGGGAGGAAGAACGCCGACTACAGCCACAGGTTCGTCTTGTGGGACCGAGACTTTGAATTGTTGGAGGTTTCCGATCCGTTCAAGTTCATGGGGGCGAAGATCGAGTTCTGCTGCGGCATGGCGTCGCTCGGAAATGATTTGCTGATCACGTTCGGATTCCAAGACAATGCGGCGTACCTTCTTGGAATGCCCAAGGATATGCTGGGGAGGTTTTTGAAAAATGCATGAGGAACTTTTAGGATTCGTTAAGGAACCGGAAAATGCGGTCGTTAATTTTGAACTGGCTGCATGGTACGAGGGTCGGGGTCACTTGTCCCCCGCGTGCAGTTATTACTTGAGGTGTGCGGAACTTTCCTCGGACGAGGGTATGATCTACGAATCCTTGCTTCGCTTGTACGTCTGTTACAGACGTTTGTCCAACAGGGACTACACTTGCGAGAGCCTCTTAAAAGGGGCTTTGAATATTTGCCCGAGGCAACCCGAGGCCTACTTTTTGTTGAGTCAGTTTTATGAGGGAAAGGCCAACTGGATGGATTCGTACCTCTACGCGTCGCTCGGGCTGGGCTTGTCGGACACGAAGCCTTCGGGATTGAGACATGATTTTGGCTACGAATCCGAGTACATGCTTCTATTCCAGAAGGCGGTGGCTGCTTGGTGGTGCGGTAAACCGAAGGAATCTAGGATGCTCTTCCGAAGGCTGAAGGACGAGTACGAATTAAACGAACATTATTTCAAACTCGTAGAAAAAAATATCACCTCCTTGGGCTCCGGCCCGGACTGGCAGAGTTCCGTCAAGTACGAGAAGTCGAAGTCGAAGTCGCGCTTGAGGTTCCCTTTCGAAGGCTCCGAGGGCGTGGAAAGGAATTTCTCTCAAGTGTGCCAAGATCTTTTCGTCTTGGCCGTTTTGGATGGGAAGAGGGATGGGACATACTTGGAGATAGGGGCGGCGCATTCGTTCCACAACAGCAACACGGCCCTTCTGGAGCAGTTCGGATGGAAGGGTGTCGGATTGGAGATGAACCCCGAATTGGCGGGCATGCACGAGCGGGAGAGGAAGAACAAGGTTTTGTGTAAGGACGCCTTGAAGGTGGATTACGAACGGCTTTTGGACGAGGAGTTCGGCGGCGGCGTAGTGGACTACCTCCAACTCGACATAGAGCCTTCAAGCAATACTTTTGAAGCATTATTGTTGATTCCTTTCGACAAGTACAAATTCAGAGTAATAACGTACGAGCACGACCATTACGTAGACATGACCAGGACCTACAGGGACAAGAGCAGAAGGTACCTCAGGAGCCTCGGCTACACGCTCGTATTCAACGACGTGGCGCCCATTGAGGGATGTAGTTTTGAGGATTGGTGGGTAAGGGGGGAGTTAATAGACGATTCCATCCTCCAGAATCTGCTTTCCGCCCCCAAGGGGCAGGTGAACTTGGCACGGGACATCATGCTTGAAAAATCCTTGCGCGAATAGTGGACGACAAGCATACATAATCGTACCTAATTATCGGCGGTTCATATGGGATTTTTCATAAACAACAAGAGCAGCAAAAGGGTCGTCAGAAGGACCGAAGGTAAGAATTATGTAAAGTATAAGGGCACATCCACAGCAACAGGCCCAACCATTTCCGGTGCGCCAACAGGGTTGTCGATTAGCGGAAGAAGTTGCGGACAAGGAGGAGTCTCTTGGTCGGCTCCTGCTTCTAATGGCGGAAGCACTATAACTGGCTATAGAATAAGAATAAGCACGGATAACTACGCAAATTACAGGTTAGTTTCCGGTACATCTTATTATGGGGATTATAAGTTGGTGCCCGGTGCCCCAGATGTTCCTAGCGGCAGTTTTACTGTTCGCGTCTCGGCGGTGAATGTTGCCGGAGAAGGTGCTTATGTAGCTGCTTCAGCCACTGGCGATAGCACATACTTTAATAACTGCGGATAAAGATTTGATTCTTAGTTATTAAGCTCGTGAAATAGAGATGACATTGCCCTTTGTAAAAATCTGCAATAATTTGATTATAGGCTTGATTTCCAACTGTTCTCATCCACAACGAATCCAAACATAAACAGCGTTCTAGGATTATTTCCATGACAAACTTCGACGCTATGATAAAGTTCTGTGACCAGATAGCACATCATATCGCCTTCATTTAAATCATATGTTTTGTCTTCAACATGAATTGTTCCACCGCTCTCTGCCTTACTGGCGAGGATATTGCATCTCAAACCCACCACTCCCTCGCCCACACTTGGATCCTTGTGCTTGTAAACGTCACCATCGTTATATGTAATGCTAACAACCACTCCATCTTTACCGTGACCAGTAATTACTGGGGCTTCTGATAGGATTGGAAATGTTTGACGAATCTTGTCTTGTAAAGTCTTTACCAATTCCGGGTAGTTGATATTATGACTCATGCGATTGGTGAGTCGCTTTTTTGTCCTGTCGAATTCCTTGGTGTCCCAGTTTCCAGTAATTCCATCGACAAACTGCCCATCAGTTACGGCTTGATTGGCCCAATCCTTAAGAACTTGAACCTCTTCTGGTGTTGCAAAATTAGGAACCAATAAAACTTGACCATCAAAATTATTTGCCATCGTAATTCTCCTTTAATTTTTTGTATAACTCATTATCATTATAGTACTGTTTGGTTACTAATTCAAGTTGTTCTTCAGTTAAAACTGGTTTTTTTTCATCTTTTTCTTCATTTACTCTTGGTACTGGAGTTGGTAATCCTAGCCAATCTGCACATTCATCTATTTGTTCTGGAAATAAGAAGTATTTAATACTATCATTTATAAGTCCCATATTTTCTATGCTCCAAAAGTGAACCTCGTCTTCTAACAATCCTTCTTCCACAGTCTTATTTCTTCTTGCACAAGCACTTTTAAATCTTTCAATCGGATCTCGAACCATGCAATAAACCTCGCATTCTGGCAAACCTTGTCTTAAATCATATCCTTGCAAATTCATTATAGGATGCCATCTTTCATCCTTAAGATTATCTGGAATAATTTTTACATGATCTTGTGGAAGCATAAGATTCATAAGAGCATGACTGCCGCTTCTTGTGACTAATGCTAAAGCTTTATTATTATATATTGCACAAACACCCTTCATATTTTTCTCCTTTTATGACCATTGTAGAACTATGAAACCTATTCCTAAAGTAGAACCCGAACCACTACCAGCTCCACCAAGACCAGGATTAATATAATAGCTTTTCCCACCATTATCTCCGCCAGATCCAACTTTGTCAAAATAAATTCTATTAATACCAAGAGTAGAACCATTTATTGGTTGCCAATTGGATGTGGTTGTTGATGGATTGTAATTAAACACATATGTTCCGTCTGTAAGTTTATCGGTTGTTCCATTTGATGCTACAGATAAAGCCGTTGCCAATCCAGAAACCTTTGAAGGATCCATCAAATATCTATTGTAGTTTTTATATGCTGCTGTATTGCCTCCCACGGCTCCACCATAACCTTTTGCGCCGTTCGCCCCACCGTCCCCACCGGAATACGTTCCTCCGCCGCTTTGCGAACAATATTTTAAAGAATCAGGACCATTTGAACCAGGTTTACCTGATATAGT
>Ga0114963_10000222_pt1 | contig 37227 bp, 29 predicted proteins | sample C_131016_EF_Meta_FD_87019 | JGI IMG/M metagenome (GOLD analysis project Ga0114963, IMG submission 87019) | Freshwater microbial communities from Lake Croche, Canada to study carbon cycling - C_131016_EF_MetaG | ecosystem: Environmental > Aquatic > Freshwater > Lake | place: Lake Croche, Canada... | reverse complement strand
TTTTTTTTTCAGTAAAAAATATATTTATTGATACACTTTAAAATGAAATAATTGTACTAAATGTTTTATATTTTTTAGAAATAAAACCTATTTTTGCACAACATGATCCCTCATTATCAAATATAACAATATCATCTTTATCACACAATTTACCACATTCCATTTGTCCAGCAACAACTGTTCCAGTATCAGGAATAAAATATGTATCTAATATTTTAAAATATGGAGTTAATAAATTGTTATTGTAATCTATTTTTTTAATATTTTTTATTGAATCATAAATTTTTTTAATCCCCTTATTTCCATCTAATATGGTTGATGTTAAGATTATTTCTCCATGATAATTATATATTTTTTTTATATTTTCAATTATTTCTTCATTATCTTTTTCTGTTTTTAATAGATCTATTTTATTTAAAATTAATATTACAGGTATATTTTTAAATTCATAATACAATAGTAAAAATTTTATAAATTCTTTATCTTTAAGAATATTAGAACAATCTAATACTAAATAAATTGCATCCGCTGTTATTGCTGATATTGCATATAAAATTGTTCTATTATATTTAAAATTACCGGGAATATCATATATATTTATAACTTTATCAGAAACTTTAACTATATCCTCCCAACTATATCCCATACCTGTTTCATAATTTATAATATTAGAATCTTTAATACCTATCATTTCTTTTTTAATACTAGATGTTTCTCCAGATATCTTTTCATGTTCATGATGTAAAATTAATTTTCTTGCAAATCCCTTACCATCATCTAATTGATTATAAGTCAATGTAGAAATTATAGATGTTTTTCCACTTCCATGTGATCCTAAAAATTTTATTTTTAATTCATATAATGTTTTTTCTTCAGGTTTTTTTTTAATTTTTGCATAATAAATATTAGAATCACCAAATACATAATATTCTTCAATATCAATTATAACATTTGCTTTAGATAAACATTCTTTATAAATTTCTATAGATATCTCTAATTCGTCTCTTGATAATTTTCCAAATTCTCCATCATCGTATACTCCTAATATATAATGAGCTTCATACCTATTAACAGATTCTTTACCTTCATACAATCTCCATAAAATTTGTGTAACCATTTGTTTTAATCTATATAATCCTTTTTCATCTAATCTAAGTTTATATTCTATATTACCGAGATCATCTTCTTTTATAAGTTTTTTTCCATCATTTTGAAGAAGAGATTTAAATATACTCATTCCTTATTAATAGCATAACAATATATAGGAATATATATTCATATATATTATAGCATATATCAATTTCAAAATTTTGAAATAATAATATAAAATAATTATAAATAGTAATAAATATAAAGTAATATGGAAAGAAAACCTATTGATATTATATTTGCAATAGACGAGAATGGAGGATATGGTATTTATAAAGATGATAAATTTCTACTTCCATGGAATATACCTTTAGATATAAGACATTTTAAGGATACAACAACATACCATGAAAAACCATCAAATATAAATGCTATTATAATGGGAAAAAATACATGGACAATCGGAAATGGTAAATTAATTCCTAGTAGAATTAATATTGTTATAAGTAAAAGTATTTCTGATAAAAAATCAGATTGTTTAGTATTTCCAACTTTAAATGATGCAATTGAAAAATTAAATGAACAAAAAGATATTGAAACTATTTTTGTTATTGGTGGTATTAATTTAATATTAGAAGCATTAAATCATCAAGATATTAGATATTTATATTTAACAAAAATTCATTATAATTGTAATGCAAATATTTCTACAGACTTTGATTTTATGGAAAAAGTAAAAAAAATAATATGGTATGATAAAGTTAATACTATTGAAAAATCATCAGGACAATATATAAATATCACATTTGGAAAATATGATTGCAGAATAACTGAATTTGAAGTATAAAAACTATTTAATTTGTTTTTTAATTAAATAATTAAAAAATTGAATAATTTTATTTCTATATTCCATCTTTACTTTTCTATATATTATATACATTAAATAATGAATACTGAATATGATTATCTATTTAAAATATTAATAATTGGAGATTCTGGTGTTGGTAAATCATGTTTATTATTAAGATTTTCTGATGATATATATACAGAATCATATATTTCTACTATTGGTGTCGATTTTAAGATTCGTAATATTGAATTAGATAGTAAAATTATTAAATTACAAATATGGGATACTGCTGGACAAGAAAGATTTAAAACAATTACTCAAAGTTATTATAGAGGAGCACATGGTATTATAGTTGTATATGATATCACAGATAGAGATACATTTACAAATGTAGAACAATGGTTAAATGATATTGAAAGATATGCACAACCATGCGTTAATAAATTTTTAGTTGGAAATAAATGCGATATTGATGTAAAGAGACAAATAGATATTGAAGAGGGGAAAGAATTAGCTAGTAGATTCAATATGTCTTTTATTGAAACATCTGCAAAAAATACTATAAATGTTGCAGACATGTTTCAACAATTATCCAGGGAAATAAAAACACGCATAACAACAGAACCTGATAAAAAAGATTATTCAATAGATAATTTAAAAATAGATAAAAATAGTTATAATGTTATTAATAAAAAAACCTGTTGTTAATTTTTTTATTTTTTTGTTTAATTTATAATTTTTTTATTTTAATTCAAATTAAACAGCAAAATAAAAAAATTACTTAAATGCACATTCTTCATACTCTTCAAATTTAGTAATTTTTCTTCCCGGCATTTCTGTAGTTGAATGAGAACCTGAAGATGCAACAACTCTAGATTGATGAGAATCGCTACTAATACTAGTACTAGGGTGTTTACTAACTCCTCCATGTATTTTTTGATGCAATTCAAATACTGCAGAATTAAATTTCATTCCTTGTTGTACAATCCTATAAACATTTGGATCAATAACAAGTCTACCATCTTGGCCAATGTATGATCCAGGATACATATGTTGTTGAGAATTATAGAAACCATATGGTTGAAAAGCATACTTACCTGCTACAAAGAAAGGCCTACCAGTAGCAGCATCAATATAACGAATTGGTTGGAATCCACCAAGATGAAAGGCCATTTTATATGATATAATTTAAATAAATAAATGGATTACCTATATATTTATTTTTTCAATTTTTTTATGCAACCATTTTTACTTTAATACTTGGATGTGAATTATAGTCAAGTATTTCAATATTATCCCATTTCATATCTTCTAATTTATTTACTTTTTCTTTAAATTTAAAAGTTGGAAATTTTAAAGTTGTTCTTATTAATTGTTCCTTAACTAATGCAATATGATCGTCCTGTTCATATATATGCATATCTCCCATGTTTAATGTTAATTTACCTGGTATTATTTTTTGTCCTTTAAATTTATCAGAATTATTAACTAATTCTATTATTACATATATTAACATAGCATATGAAGCAATATTAAATGGAAGACCTACTGCACTATCAACTGATCGTTGATGCATTATACAATTTAATCTATTATCTCCATCAATTTGAAAATTGATTATTAATCCATGACATGGATATAAAACACCAAGTGGTGCCTGTGATGGTTCAAATGTTGTCATTACAATTCTTCTTGAATAAGGATCAGAAATAATAGTATTTATTACATACATTAATTGATCAAATCCTTTTCCATTATAATCAGAATTCATACCTTCGTAATTACATCCTGCATGTCTTAATGGAAAACCATATATTGGACCCATATCACCAACTTCATAATGTGTTAAACCTTTATTATCTAGAAATTCTCTTGTTGTATTAGGCTCCCATATAGTTATCCCTTTTTTTGATAATATATTTGTATCTGTTTGACCACTTAAAAAAAACATTAATTCTTCCCATATCCATCTAGCAGGTAATTTTTTAGTAGTTAATAAAGGAAATCCATTAGCCAAATCAAACGTCATTGATCCAGCAAATAAAGATCTTGTTATAGAATTTCTAGTTTGTCTTTTATGTCCATTTTTCATAATATCAAAAAGAAGATTTAAATATTGATTTTCACCTTCATATTTACCAAAACTATTAAATACTAAATATTTACCAATAGGAGATGTAAGAAAATAATTATCTAATTTTCCTTCATATGGAAATGTATAATCTTTAATTATTTTTTCTGTAGACATATCACAATAAAAATTTTTAAATAGTATTTCCTTATTAAAATTAGATATTTCTTTATGTTGTTCCTTGATATTGTATTGTATAACATGTACTTTAGAAGTAAGAACAGAATTTAAAACAAAATCATACATATCATTAAAAACAAAAACTTTTTCAATCTTTTTATCAAAATACATATCTAAAGCCATTTTTAATGCATTTTGAAAAGAAGATACAAAATGATTATTATCATAATCAGTTTTTGTATTAGATGTTTCAAATTGATTAATTATATTAAATGTTTTTTCAAATAAAGTTATATTTCTATAATATGTACTGGGATCATTTATTATAACTACATTATTTTCTAATATATTTTTTATTGTTTCTTGAAGTTTGGGAGTATACATATGAGCAATTGAATCCTGCCAAAAATTGTTAACAGATAATATAAGTTCTATCATAATTATTAGTATTAGTATTTTAATATTTATAGTAGTTATTTCGATAAATTATTTTTTTCAACTTTTTTTCTTTTTTTCTGCATTCTGTCTTCTTCATTATAATCTATAAAAATAGGAGTAGTAATAATAATATTAGAAAATAATTCAGATACAAGATCACAACCATAAATCATTTCATAACTTGATAAATCGGGATTTATAATAATATGATTACTATTATAAAGATTAAGTTTTATGTTATAAATAATACCATTTATATTTCTTTTGAAATTTATATAAACTTCATTAGACATTAATATATGATTATATTGTACCAATACTAATAATAAAATTTATTATCAATTTTTTTGATTTTATTAAATAAAATATAAATTTATTTTACTGTTTTTTTTATTATCAAATATTTTATTTATTTTTTCTTCATTTTTTTTATTTTCTTCTTTTAATTTTATAATTTTATCTTCTCCTAAAATATTTTTAACTATTTCTAATAAGTTTTTAATTTTTATATTTAAATTTGGATTTATATGACTAATTATATCATCATTATTAAATAAAAATTTATCTTCATTTATAATTATTGCAATATTCAATAAATCATTTTCATTTATAATTTTTAAAGAATCATCATTTATATTTTGATTTTTTTCAATACACTTTTTATTTTATTTATCATAGTATCATTATATGATCTAATATTTTCTGGTAAATATACATCTATTGCACCATTTACAAAACCAAAATTAATATCTTTTGTAATTTGTTTACGACAAGATTTAACATGTTCATGAAATCTATCAAATGACTTACAATCTTTTTCAATATCAATTAATAAAAAATATAATTGATCCATTCTTAATTAACAAATATAAATTAATTCTTTAAATCTTTTAAATCTAATAAATATCAGCTTGATCATATAAATTTTTAATTAGAGGATCGTTCATATTGAACAAACCAATTCTTTTATCTTTATCAGTTGTTTTATAAACAGGTTTGTATAAATCCCCTTCTTTCATTAAAATCATTGCTTTCTTTTTATCACCATTTTCAATACAATCTACATCGTAAAAACCATTACAATCACGTTGTACTATAAACAAGTTTAATCCATCAACTTCTGTTTCTTTAATAAGTTTTTTACTGTTAATACCAACCTCAATATCATTTTCTATTGCAATTTTTTTTGATATTTTTTTAATCTTATCATAGTCAACTTCAAGATCATTAACTAAATTCATTTTTAAATCTTTAAATAATTCAGATACAGATATACTTCTTGGTATTATTTTATGTGTACGTAAAACATTATGTACTGAATTAAAATAACTATAATGTGGATCATATCCTTCCATATCTGGAACTATATATTCTTTTGTATTTGAAAAGTCTACAGATCCGCCAGTTTGTTTTTTTGAAGGTGTATCCTTTTTTCTGAAAACAAAATATCTAGTAAGATTAGTGTATTTATAACAACCAGTATTAATTTCATTTGGTGTATAATAGCTTTTTATTCTTCCTAATATTGGTGTTTTTGTATTATAACTTGCATATTTTTCAAAGAATTCTCTATGAATATTAAATTGATTTTCAAAAAGATCAGTTTCTATCAATTCCAAATCACATGATTCTAATAAATCTTGTTGAATAAATTTATCATCAACTAAATATTCAGTAACATTATTACCTTCTTCAAATATCCAACCAAGATAAACATCTATTGGTACTCCGTATTTTATAGGCTTTTTTAAGTCAATATCACCAAATTTTTTAATTAATTCCCATAATTTTACTTTTTTTCCTTTATCATCTGTATATTCTACAGTTATTGTATCTTTATCTCCGAATTCTTTAATTACTCTTCTCGCATCTAAAGTAGTAGCCATATAATAGCCTCCACTTCTTAATGTAGAATTTAGATTTTGCTTAAAATTAGACCAAGATGTTTCATCTTTTAAGAAATAATGCATAACAAATTGACAATTTATTCTATCAAAAAGAGTTCTTTTAGTTGGATCTTTTGGAAAGAATTTTTCAATCATTAATTTATTTTCATTATTCATCCCTCCTAATGCCTTATATTGATCATCATAATTTAATAGCGCACCACCATCTGCATGTATAAAATACATTTTTGGATATCTTGCCTTCTTTTTTCTTTCATTATTGTATCTGCTTATAGCACCATCAGTTGGAGATGTTATGCCTTGATATGAGAAATCAAAACCAACATAAAATGCTATTTCAGCATAATAGAATTTATTTATATCACCTCCTCTACCACAACCAATATCTAATACAGATAATTGTTTATTATCTTGATAAATTGGATGACAATAAGTGTATATTATATTTGATTTTATAAAATTGTGGAAATCTCTCATATCTTTTGAAAGATTTGAAATTTTCTGATAATATGCATTTTCTTTTGAAGCTGTAATAATTAATTCATGACCTATTTTTTCTCTCAATGCTGCATTTTTTTTATCATACATGAACATTTTTTTATCAGGATCGTTACCTTGTGCCAAATCTTTTATATCTGACATTAATAATGGATTTAATATACTTCTCCATACTTTTTCTGCTACATCTATATAATTACCATAACGTTTATTAAATCTTAATACAGCTTCTGTTTTATCATAACGTGTTTTTAATGGGATCCATCTAAATCTTTCCGGTAATATAGAATCAGAATCATAATAAAATTCTACAACTGTATTGTCTGATATTATATTTCCTTCAACATCTCTTACTTCACCATCTTGTAAATATAAATATGCCCAATATGCATTATCTTCCTCTCTAAATAAAACAGGTTGTTCCTGAAATTTTATTTTTTTACCTACATATAATCTACATATTCTATATGGTTTATTTGCAACTAATTTAGTTGTTGTATCATCTTCATTATCTTCATCTAAAACTTCAGATTTTTTATTATTATCTAATTTTTTATTACTAATAACATCTGATTTTGAATTATCATATACAGTTACAATTTTACGTGTTTCTTTATCTTTTTCAAATTGTACGTAAAAATCAATAGAATTTTTTTTAGGTGGTTTCCATTTATATTCACTTAATTTACTTTCCTTATCACTTGTAACATATTTTTGTTCTAAAGGATGATATATTAAACCATCTAATAAATATGGACATTTAACAGTTGGATCTTCTGTATATAACTTCCAAATTAGTTCAGAATATTTATATATTTCCCATTTTTTTGCTCCCATTGCATCTATAAAATATTTTTTTCTTATTAAAATTTTATCCTTTTCTATAGCCATATCATTATTAAGATTTTCAAAATATTTTCGTATCTCTTTTTCATGGTATTTTACTATTTCATTAAGAGAAAATTCTGAACTAGTTGGCATTTTTTCTGTTTTATACCCTTTTTGATTTCCTAATATAAAATATTTATTTATTAGATCTGTAGCATATGAATGTCTTTTTAATAATGATGATTCATCTCTTACATCAGAATTAGAATGAAACAAGCAGTCAAATATCATAAAAAGATGTCTATTCATTTTTGGTATAAAAATATATTCTCCATCACAAATTGATCCATCTGCTCCATTATCGGGTAAATCAATTCCGCTATCTTTTACATTTAATGTACCTGAAATAAAATATACATGTTTATTCATTATTATCATAAAATATCTGTCTCCATCTGCTTTATCAGTTACTGCATATTTATCAGGTAATGTGTCAGCTATATGTTGTATTTCCAAAGATTTAGGCTGTCTTGCATCTATAAATGTTGCAGATTCAGATACATTTGCAATATCCTTGTAATATCGTATTACTTTATTACTTGTTGAATTATTTATAATAAAATTGCTCTGTTGCATAATTTTATGTAGTAATTCTACCTCTTTAATCATAACATCAAATGCTTCTTTAGTAGGTTTGCTAGATACACCATGTTCTACTTCTAATTCATAGTTCGGAACTGTTTTATTGAAATTTTTAAAAATTTGGGATGTTTTTGTTAAAGTAATATCTATTTTTACATATTCATCATCCTTAGAATAGACATATACAGATAATCTATGTTTAAATCTAAATACAATATTATCTAATTCTGTATATTCTAAATTAGATACCTTTTTTATCTCATCTTTTGTTAGGCTTTCTTCTTGAGATAATCTTACTCTCATATCTAATTCATTAACATCTATTGTATTATCTGAAGTTTTAGTTTTTTTCATTAAATTAAGATGTGATATGTCTTCTTTTTTTTCAGTATAAATTTTTACAAGTGTTGAAAATATTACATGATTTTTATACAACTCTAATTTTCTCATATATTTATTAATATTATCATTTCCATCAATAGTTAATCTATACGATGTACCAATATTATCAGAATATACGATATCAAGAAAATCTAATGGGCCCTCTGATTTTAAATTATATTTATTTTTACGTATGTTTAAAAATTTCAATATATTTATATATTTTTGTTGTGACAAGTATTTTCCTTTGCCACTTGAAAATATAAATTCAAATTCTCCATTTTTACCAGATTTATTATATGTTTCTAATATTTTATCATATACATCTGATCCAATTAACATTTTTAGATCATTTATATTATTCTTATTGGTCATTTAATATAATATACTGATATAATATTTAAGTGTAGTTAAATGTTTTTCAATATTTTTTTATATATAATTTATATAAATGTTTAAAATAAATAGTACCATTCAAATTGAGTTAATTAATAATATTGTTGTTAATTTACTGTTTAATTTGGACTTTTAATACTTTTATTCAAAAAAAATTATTATAAATTTTGAATAAAATACTAAAACCAAAATTAAATCTGTAAAAATAGGGAATATTTAATTTAGATTTAAGAGTCTAAATTAAACAGTCCCTATACAAAAATAACAACAATATGTAATTATATTATTATAATATTATTGAAAATACAATTATTATTTTTATAAATATTTATAAAAATAATTAATATATATGAATGATACTTAAACTTAATTTATATAATATTATTATAGATGACATTAAAAAAAGATAATAAAAAAAGCAGTAAAAAGAATAGCAATAAAAATAGTAAAAATATAAAAAGAATAGAAAAAATAGATAATGATAATATTTCTATTTCATCTGGCGGATCTGTTGACAGCAACAGTATAACATTAACAAAATATTTACCTATAACTATAAATATTCCAACAAATACAGACAATATATTTGATTCAGAAGTTAAAATAAATTTTTCAACAAGTTTAGACTATCCAAAATTTTCATATGGCTTTCATCACTATATACATGCTGAAAAAAATAATATGAAAATATTAAAGGATTTTGAAAATAAAAAAAAAGTTTATTTAGTAATGAATGATTTTGAAAGATATATTGATAATTATGATAAAAGTATTGGGGAAATATCTAAAAGTTATTTTGATATAAAAGATAAACCGGATATATTATCAAGAGGGTTTTATAAATTATGGGAATTAATGTTTATGTTTGATATTGTAGATACTACAAAAGAAAATTTTGTATCTGCACATTTAGCAGAGGGTCCAGGATCATTTATACAAGCTGTTATGTTTTTTAGAGATAAATTTACAAAGAAAGGTTTGTCAAAAAATGATAAATTCTATGCAGTAACATTACATTCTGAAGAAAATGATAAATATGTACCAGATTTAGAAAAAAAATTTGTTGAATATTATGAAGAAGAAAAACCTAAAAGATTTTTTTTACATAAAACTTATCCAAAACAGGTTGCTGGAGGTATAAAAAATAAAGATAATGGAGATATAACAGATCCAAAAACTATTAAATTATTTGGGGGTGATATGAAAGAAAAAGCTGATTTAATAACAGGAGATGGCGGATTTGATTGGGCAAATGAGAATGTACAAGAACAAGAAGCTTTAAGATTAATTTTAGCTGAAATAGTTGCAGCTTTTAAGCTTCAAAAAAAAGGAGGATCATTTGTATTAAAAGTTTTTGAAACATTTGCACAAACATCTGTAAAATTTATATGTTTATTAGCATCTTTTTATAATAAGGTTTTTATAACAAAACCATTAATGAGTAGACCATCAAATTCTGAGAAATATATTGTATGTGTTGATTTTAAATATTCTGATTCAGATAAAGAATATAAAAATATATCAAAACAACTTGATTTATTATTGACAGAAGCACATTCATCAAAAAATACTTTAAAAATAGTTGATATATATCCAGAATATAAAATTCCAAAGAAAATTTTAGATCATGTAATGCAAATTAATATAAAAATTGCAAATGAACAATTTAAAAGCTTAAATGAAATACTTAAATTTATTAATAGCAATAACTATTATGGTGATACATATCAAGATCATAGAGAAATGCAAATTGAAGCATCAAAATATTGGATTGATCTATTTTTTCCAGATCCAGCAAAATATAAAGAATATAAAACAAAAATAGTAGATATATCATTCATATCAAATAAAATGAATGTTGATAAATCAATTGAATTAGGAAAATTATTAATTGAATAAATTTATTTAAAAGTTTATTTCAAACTCTCTTTTTTTTTGAAATCATCCATCATTTTTTTTTCAAATCCTTCTTTTCCTCCAAATTTAGGATATATAAATTCTTCTCTTAATTTTTCAGAATAATTATCATATGCTTCTTCTAAATCAAGTTTATTATCTTTTATATCATGCATCATTTCAAACATTTCAAGTAATTTACTTAAATTCTCCTCTCTTCGTTCTCTATCAAGTAATAATTTTAATATACTATATGGAACATCTAAAAATTTTTCATTAAACAATTGTATATATTTATTTTTTTCGGTATTTTCTAAGTTTATCATATCTTCTGTATCTGATAATTCTAATATTTCTAAAACCCTTGTTGTTAAGTGTTTTAGATCTGGTATTGCATCCTTTGTCATTTTCATTTGCGTGCCACCATTTTTTTCCATATTTTTTTTCATTTCTTCTTCGGTTAATAATTTCGGATTTATTTTTACTCCTTCTGGAATATTCATTTTTATAATATGTATTTATCTTTATTTTTTTAAATATTAAACACACACATTTTTTAATTAATTATTATTGTTAAATATTTACCTTTATGGTATGATACTTTTATATTTTCTTTATTATATTTGTCACACATGCTGTCAAATACAGAATCACAATAAATATCTTTTAAATTAGGTAAATAATCTAAATGTTTTATATTAGTATCTAACATTTCTAATGTTATTAATCTATTAAAAATAGGAATGTTTTTTATTTTTGTATTATTTATCATTAACATTTCTAAATTTGGATATAGTTCTTTATATAAATCCTTAATTTTTGTTTTTCCACAATCAAAATATTCAAGATTATACATTTTACCTACTTTTTCTATAGGATTTTCACTACAATCTAAATGTGTTAATTTTGGATAATCTTCTAATTTTGTAATTATATTTTTTGATATTGATAATCTTTCTAAATTTGGTAAACTTTTTATACTTTTTAATTTATTATTTGCACAATCAATAAATTGTAATGAATCAACAAAATTTATATCTTCTATTTCATTATCATCACAATCAAGTTCTGTTAATGATTCTGGTATTATTATTTTTTTTATTTTATTACATCTAATATCTAATACATTTAAATTTTTAAATTCTCGTAAATCTATAGTATTACTTAATTTATTATCTGATAAACATAAAAATGTTGTATATTTTTGTATTTTGCTTAAATATTTATCATAAAATAAATTAAAATTATATTCACCTTCTAATTCCATATTAGATAAATCTAATATTTTATATGAACTTTTTTTCCATTCTTCTATTCTATATTTAATAGAATCATGATCTATATCATTATACTCTTTTTCTAAATTATTTGTACTCCATATTGCTCTTTTTGGATCTATCTTTCTATTTTTTTTATATTTTAAATCATTTTTGTAAACTATATATTTTTCCATATTTATAGTATTACCTTCTATAATATTTTCATATTTCTAAATGTTAAACTTATTCTAATATCATTACAATTATCATCTTTTGGTATTGAATGATACCAAAAACTATTTGTTGGTGGTTTTATAATAATTAAACTTCCTCCCTTTAATGGAAAAGTATGTGTTCTCTTAGTTTTTATGTTTTTATGATCATTTGTAAAAACCATATCTCGTTTAGCACCTAAATTTACCCCCACAATTGATGTATCTTTTATTATATCTCTTTCATCATCCTTATGTGGACCAATATAATCATCTCCATCATAATATCTATTTATTAATACAAAATTAAATTTTTCACCAGTTTCTTTTTCTACTAGAGTTTTTATTTCTTTTAATGTTTTACATATCTTACTTTTTCCATTCCAACTTCTCGCATTAACTTGAATATTACAAAATCTAAAAAAGGTACCATCATCGCCATATGCAACCTGTTGTCTAGGAATTTTTTTTTTATTTCCTCCTATATTTATTGATGATTGTTCTGCTGTATTATATTCTAATTCATTTTCAAATAACTCAAATATTCTTTTACTTTGTTTTTCACTAAGAAAAGAATCTATATATTTTATATGAATAGTGTCCTTTTTAAGTTCAGTATTTGAATCAAAATCTATAAGATATTTGTCCATTGATTTTGGATAAATTTAATAGATATTTTTTTTATTACAAATAATTATTTATAATTATTTATAGTTTATAAATTTTTCAATTTTATTTCTAATAATTTCTTATCTGCATATTGGATACTTATTACCACATATATCAATTTGTCCAACCATTGTTTGAGGATATTCACACATTGCAATTAATGCATTTGGTTTTTTGCATTTTGGTAAGTTCATATCTTTTCCTAATATACGTGATGGATTATTTTCAGTTTTCCATAATGGTAAAGTATATTTTTCATTATTTAATAATGATGTTGTAACATGAGCTGGTGCTGGTACATGTGCAGGAGATGGTGCAGGAGATGGTGGAGATGGTGCAGGAGATGGTGCAGGAGATGGTACAGGAGCTGGTGGATTAATTTTATATACTTGATTTACCCAACCACAACCCATATCAGAAGTACAACTTGAATTGCTACCATATTTATCATAACTTGGTTTATTTCCAACAAAACATTGACTACCATTTTGCAATGCAAATGTATCAAAATTTTCATTTTTTGCCTGTTGATAACATTGATCAATTGTTTGTACATCAGATAATTGTGATGGAAATGCTCTTTGCCCTTGATCATTAAAAGCTCCAACATATGTATATAGATTATTTGATGTATTTGTCATATTTTCATAACCAAAAAACATATGATATGTAAATAATAATGCAACAATTATTACAAAAATAATTCCAATTATACTAACTATATTTTCTATTTTCATTATAATATATAAATATATATTATGATTTTTATATAAATAAAATAATTATTTTTCTAATTTTTTTCCATTTAATTTAATATCTAATTCATTATATAATACAATTTTTGTCTTATTTATATTTTTTCCTGATTTTTTATCTTTAATTGATATGGGTATATCTAATTTTATTGCAAGTTTTTGAAGATCATCAAGTAACATTTTTTTATTTAAATCATATTTAATATTTTTTTCTACAGATTTTTCTAAATCATCATTTTTTAATGATTTTTTTTCGCCAAATATATTTTTTGTTTGTTCTTCTTCTAAATCATCATCACTTGGATTATCATCAAAACCATTTGTTTTTGTATCATCTTCATTAATTTCTTCTTCTTTATTATCTTCATTCCCCTTTTTTGTAGTATATTCTATTTTAGATAAATCTATATAATTTGCTAAATCCTCTTCAATAGGTAAAAATATCAATGGCATTGAATCTTTTTTATTATTTAAATTAAATGTTTGTACATATTCCTTATTTTTTATAAGATGTTTAATTATTTCATCTCCAAATGTCATATATTTTGATTTTGCAGTAAATAATGGTTCAAAATGATCATTATCATATCTTAATAAAAATATATTTTTTTTATAGGGAATAAAATCACCCCCTGTATAATAAGTAATATCATTAACTAAATCTAATAAAAATATATTTATATGAAAATAATCTGCAATATATCTAATAATATATTTGGTTACTAAATGTAGAGAAATATCATTATGTATACTGTTTTTATCCCATTTTAATTGAGCATATTTAAATTTTGTAAAACCTTCATAAAATATATTCTGTTTTATTTCATCAAAAAATTTTATTAGATATTTTTTTTGATCTGGAATAGATAATTCGTTGAAACTTTGTTTTAAACAACATAAAATACTTGAAAAAAAACTTATATTTTTATTTGATTCATCATTAAGTTTTGAAATCACCCCCATATGTATAAATTCAGATATAAAATCACCAAATAAGGATTTTAAATGTTGTGGTAATGTTTTTATTTTTTGAACATGATTTATTTCTAATATTGAAGTTTCTATTTCGGCTTCACTTTTACTTTCACTATCACATTTATTTTCATCATAAATTTGAAACTCTTTTTTTTTATCAGATTTTTGCGCTACTGATATTATACCAATATTATCTATTTCTTTTTTATTTGTATTGACATATGATATTACATCTTCAATACTAATTCTAACTTCTGTATTTTCCATTTATTATTCTATATATAATAATCTATATAGCATTTATTTCTTTAAGTTATAATTTAGATAATCAATTTTTTTTTGTTTTTGTAAAAATTGATTTAGATTTTGTTTTCTTTGTATTTTCTTTCAATGGTTCATCAAAATTTTTAACTTCTTCAAAAACTCCATTATCTTTCTCTAATTCTGTTTCATATTCTTTTCTTTTAATCATATTTTTTTCCTTATTTGATAATTTGAATTTAGTATTGTCAGGTTGTAATACTAAACTATCAGGATTTTTTTTTATCTCATATGTATTACTTGTTTCAGTTATTAATTCAGAATTTAAAAATTCACTTGTTCTATCCATCGATTCTTTTATTTTTTTAATTTGATCATTATCCAATAAATTTAAATAATTTTCTATTTTTTTATATGTTATATCACTTAATTTATTAAATAATAAAATAATACCACTGCTGTTTTTTGTAGCCTGAAAATTGGGATTATTTATTTTAATAATTTCATGAATTTTAGATGCCACTATACGTGACTTTTCAGGATCTCCTCCTTTAACATAATCATCTATTCTTTTTTTAAGTTGTTGTTTGCTTTCATTTGTATATTTAATAATAGTCATTTCTTATATATTATTTATATAGATTAGAAAATAACAATTATAAACACATATTAACATTATTAGATAAGAAAATAAAAATATTTAATTTAAAAAACTTTGAAAAAAACAAATCAAATAATCTATATTATATTATGCTATATTAATAATTAAATGCCTTATGATATTCCATTATCTTATAATGATATAGAAAAAATTGTAAATATATATGGAACACCATTACAATTATATGATGTAGATGGTATTTTAATAAATAGTATAAAATATAATACATCATTTAAAAAATATTTTTCAAATTATAAACAGTTTTTTGCAGTAAAAGCATTACCAAATCCTATAATTATGAATAAATTAAAAAAAATAGCTAATTTTGGTTTTGATTGTAGTTCCATTAATGAAATATATTTAGCTAAATTAGCTGGATGTGAAAAAGGTGATATAATGTATACAAGTAACTATACTTCTATTAATGACTTAATAGAAGCTATGAAAAATAATGTAATTTTAAATTTAGATGATATTGATATTCTGGATAATTTACAAGAAGCATTGAAAGAAGTACCAGAATATTTAATTGAAAATAAATTAATATCATTTAGATTAAATCCTAATATTGGTAAAACAAATTCTGAAACTAAATCTAATATTTTAGGTGGTTCTGATAGTAAATTTGGAATACCTGATTTTGATATAATTAAAGCTTATGAAATAGCACAAAAAATAGGTTTTACAGAGTTTGGAATTCATATTATGTGTGGTAGTTGTGTTACTGATCCTGAATATTGGATAGATATAATTTCAAGTTTATATAAAACTATTGATATGATAAATAAAACTCTTAAAATTCAATTTAAATTCATTAATATTGGTGGTGGTTTTGGTATTCCATATAAACCTGATGAATTACCCCTAGATTTAGATTTAGTTGTTAAAAATATTAAAAATACTATTGATAAATGTAAATTATATTATAATATAAATTTTGATCCAGCAATTTATACGGAAAATGGTAGATATATTACTGGACCTTTCGGTTGGCTTATTACAAAATGTAATGTAATAAAAAAAAGTTATAATTCTCAAATATTTTTTGGGTTAGATGCATGTATGTCTAATTTAATGAGGCCTGGCATGTATGGATCTTATCATCATATTACTATACCAAGAATATCTGGAATTGATACAAAAGATGAAAAATTAATTTGTGCAAATGTTGTAGGAACATTATGTGAAAATAATGATTGGTTTGCAAAAAAAAGATTTCTACCAGAAGATACAAAAAAAGGAGATTTATTTGTTATTCATGATACTGGTGCTCATTCACATTCAATGGGTTTTCAGTATAATAGCAAATTAAAAGCCCCTGAAATTATGATTTTTAATAATAATATAGAATTATGCAGATATGGTGATACTTTTAAAGATATAATACAAAAATATCCTATAGGGACTGATTAATTTATTTGATGAAATAACATCTATTAAATATATATATAATTTTATATTATACAAATATATAGAGTGATGAATAACAATGATGATAATAATAAAATAGAAAATGATAAACAAGATACATCAAAAAATATAACAGAACTAATGAAGACTGATTATACTTATCCGGATGCATCAGATCCAAATTTACAACTTAAAATATATAAAAAGAGAGAATTTTACTATAATCGTATTCCTGAAAGACCTGATCTCACAGACTATAACGACATTAAGGAATATAGAGATAACACATGTGCCAGGAAATTTACCCTTCACGAACACCAGTCTATGTTGAGCAACTTTATTAACCCTGACACCCCCTACAGAGGCGTCTTGATATACCACGGATTGGGTTCGGGAAAATGTACATTAGGAGACACAATGATATACATTGATGGTACTTTACAACCAGCTGAAGATATGTGGAAAAAATATGCTGGTGTAATTTTTAAAGTTGATGAAGATGGTGGACAATGGGCAAAACCAAAAGATCCAACTCTAATAGTTAACTCTATAAATAATGATACTGGTAAAATGGGAAAACAAAAGATAAAACATTTTTACAGAGAAAAAGTAAATACTGAATTAAGAGAAATTAAATTAGCAAATGGTATGAAAATAACTATTACAGATCAACACAAATTATTAACTATAGATGGATGGACTAGAGAACTAAAAGTAGGAGATTATGTAAGTATACCAAAAAAATTATATAATTGTCCTGAAAAAAATAATTTAAATGTTACCAAAGATTTAGCCTATTTAATAGGATGGCAATTAAGTGAAGGATGTGAAACACCAGATACACAAAAAAATAATACAAGAGTTATTATTACACAAAATGATAAATCTCTATTAGAAAAAATAAGAGAATCATGTATAAAAGTAGGTATGGTTTATAATTTAAATATGCATAATATGTCTATTAGAAAAGATAAAAGAAATAATACACATAGTTTAACTATTTATTCACAAGATTATAAGAAATTTTTAATTGATAACGGATATTTATTTGGTAATAAATCAGCATCAAAACAATTCCCACAATTTATAATGAACAGTTCAATGGAAAATATAAAGATATTTTTACAGGCTTATTGTGATGCAGAAGCACATATGAATCCTAAATCAGGGGTAATAGAATTATCTACAGCATCTAAAATGATTTCATTACAATTAGATCATCTTTTCAGATTATTTGAAATAAATCCAAGAATAAAAGAAAAAATGAAATGTGCTACAAATGGAAAACAAATAAAAAAGAAATATTATGAATTATTGATATCATCTAATTCACTTAGAATATTTAAAGAAAAAATAGGATTTACAACTGATTACAAACAGAAAAATTTAGAAGAAGCATGTAAAAAGAATTGCAATACAAATCTTGAAGTTATACCAGTAACTAATCAATTAAATAAAATTTATCAGAGAGTTGTATTACCTAAGAGACGTTTTATTAATTTTTCATATTTTAAATATGATAATGTTCAAATGCCATCGAAACAAACATTACAACAAACATGTGACAATATAAATAAAGTTGTAGTAGATGTTCCATTTATAAAGAAAAATTATATTTCTAATAATGATATTGATTTTTTGAAACAATCTTCAGATAAATTATATAAAGAATCTGAAAAAGAAGTACATTATGTAAAAATAGAAGCAATTAATAGAATTAGGTATGATGGTTACGTATATGACTTCGAGGTCGATGACACCCATCACAACTACGTCGGGAATGGGGTTCTCTGCCATAACACATGCGTCGGCGTTGCTTTAGCAGAGAAGTTCAAAGAGCAAGTACAAAAATACAATACAAAGATATACATATTAGTATCAGGTCCACTTATAAAAGAAAGTTGGAAGCATCACTTAGTAAAATGTACAGGAGAAACATATTTAAAATATCAAGATCAGAGTGTATATATAGATGAGGCAGAAAAGGAGAAACAAAAGAAGAATGCATTAAATAACGCATTACAATATTATAAATTTATGAGTTATAGATCATTTTACAAGAGAGTATTGGGAGAAAAAATAAGATCAATTAATGATAAAGTTATAGAAAGTAAAAATAACAATAAAACAAAAGTATCATATAGAAAGACAGATGAGGGGGAATTTGAAAGAGATATAGCAGTTGATAGAATTTATAATTTGAACAATACAATTATTATTATAGATGAAGCACACAATTTAACAGGAAATGCATATGGAGATGCTTTATCACATGTAATAAAGAATTCTACAAATTTAAGAATAGTATTAATGTCTGCAACACCTATGAAAAATTTAGCTGATGATATTGTAGAATTAATAAATTTTATCAGACCACCAGAATATCCAATAGAAAGAGATAAAATTTTCACAAGTTTAAAAAATCACATGATGGACATAAAACCAGGAGGATTAGATTATTTCAAAAAAATGGCAGGAGGATATATTTCACATGTAAGAGGATCTGATCCTTTAATTTTTGCCAGAAGAAATGATAAAGGAGAAAAACCTGATGGATTATTATTTACAAAAGTTACAAGATGTAATATGTTAAAATTTCAAAGAAAAACATATGATTCAGCAATAACAGAATCAGATGATACATTAGATAGAAGATCAGAAGCTGTTGCAAATTTTGTATTTCCTGGATTATCACAGGATAGAAAGGATTTGGTTGGATATTATGGAAGAGAGGGATTAAATCTTATAAAAAATCAACTTAAAATATCATATGAACAATTAAACAAGAAAATTGCAACAGATATATTTAAAAATGAAAAAGAAACAGATCTATTATATGTAACACAAGATGGTAAAACTATAACTGGAAAAATATTAAAAATGCCATATTTAAAATTCTTTTCAGTTAAATTCTATAAAGCTCTTAAAAAATTAAAAAGATTAGTATGGGGTAAAAAGGGATCTAAAACTGCATTTGTTTATTCAAATCTTGTAAAAGTAGGTATTGAATTATTTGAACAAATTCTAATCCAAAATGGATATCTTGAATACCAAGAAGATTCTTCAAACTATCAGATAACTGATGAAACTGTATGTTATTATTGCGGAAAAACTAGAGGTGATCATGGTAAATTACAATCTAGAATTTCATCAGATGATGAAGAATCAGATGGATCCGAAAAATCATCAACAATTGGTACTAAATTAGATAAGGAGGATATAGGAGATGAACATTTTAACATAAGTGCAAGTTCATCAAACTATGAAGAATATAAAAAAGCTTTTATGAAAACTGATAATTTACCAGCACATCAATTTTTTCCTGCAACATTTATAACAATTACTGGTAAATCAAGTGAAGAAAGTGCAGAAGTAATACCAGAAGATAAAAAGAGAATATTAGATAATGTATTTAATATTACTGAAAATAATGAAGGAAAATATATTAAACTTGTATTAGGCTCAAAAGTTATGAACGAAGGTATAAGTTTATCAAATGTTGGAGAAGTCCATATATTAGATGTATATTTTAATTTAGGAAAAGTAGATCAAGTAGTTGGAAGAGGTATACGTTGGTGTTCTCATTATAAACAAATGAGTGAAGAAAATGTATTTCCATATGTTAATGTATATAAATATGTTGTTGGATTAGAAAAAGGATTATCAAGCGAAGAAGAATTGTATCAGAAAGCAGAAATGAAATATATGTTAATAAAGAAATTAGAAAGATGTATGAAAGAGATAGCAATAGATTGTCCATTAAATATATATGGCAATATGTTCAAAGAAGAGATAGAAAAATATAAAAATTGTGGAGAGCCTGGTCAGGAACCATGTCCAACAATTTGTGATTATACAAAATGTAATTATAAATGTTCTGATACAAAATTAAATGCAGATTATTATGATCCAGGAACAAATTTATATAAAAAAATTAAGAAGGATAATTTGGACTATTCAACTTTTACACATTCTTTAGCAAGAAATGAGATTGATAATGCAAAAAGAAAAATAAAGGAATTATATATATTAAATTACATGTATACAATAAAAGAAATATTAAAATATGTCAAGGAATCATACACTGATGAAAAGAAGGATTTATTTAATGATTTCTTTGTATTTAAAGCATTAGATGAATTAATACCATTAACTGAAAATGATTTTAACAATTATAAAGATACAATAATTGACAAACACAATAGAACAGGATATCTAATATATATCGATAAATATTATATTTTCCAACCATTCGATCAGAATGAAGATGTTCCAATGTATTATAGAACTAAATATGTCAAATCAATTGGACAACAATTATCTCTATATAATTATTTAAAAAATACAAATGAATATCAAGCATTTAAAGATAATAGAGGTAAAAAGAAAGATAATGATGGTAAAATGTCATTAAAAGATGAAATAACAGTATATAATTTTGATGATACAATGGAATATTATGACAATAGAGATGAATTTAAATTTGTTGGTATAATTGATAAAGAATTAAGTAGACGTAAAAATAAACAAGTTGATGATATTAAAGATGTTTTTAAGATAAGAAAACATAGATTGAAGATATTAGACAAAAAACGTGGTACTGGTATACCGTCTCTAAAAGGTGCTGTATGTTCAACATCAAAAAATAAAGAATATTTAGAAAATATTGCTAAACAATTAGGAGTTGTACCGAAAAAGGATGAAACACGTATTGATATATGTGAGAAAATTAAAGATAAAATGTTATTATTAGAAAAATATTCAACTGGTAAAGAAAAAGTAACATATGTAATGATACCAGAAAATCATCCACAATATAAATTCCCTTATAATCTTGAAGATAGAGTTGATTTTATTATAAAAAAAATAAAAGCAGAAATACCTTTAAAATTAGATATTACAACAAAAAATAAAAAGAATGGATCAGAAAAAGGTATTTCCTCTTTTTATATTCATATTAAAAATTCTGCAAAATTATCAGAATATAATGATATTCTTAAAAAATTAGAAGCTGAAAAATCAGGTGATGAATGGATAATTAAAATAGATTAAGATTTATTTTTCATATTATTTAATATTTTTTCAACATAATACATAAATATCATTACTAATATATTTTTTCTTTCTACATGATAATCGCGTATAAGAGAATATGCATCATCAAACGTAAAAAATCCAATTCCACTTATTTCTTTTAATTGTATTTCAGAACTAGTAATTGTAGGTAATATATTTCTTTTGGTTTCAGCAACATAATATATATGTCTATATTTAATTCCATTTGTGCCTGTTAAATTTTCTTCAATAGGGGTTATTTCTGATATTATATTTATATCATTTTTATCAATACCTGTTTCTTCACTAAATTCTCTAATTGCACAATCTATTTCAGACTCATTTCTATTTCTACGTCCTTTTGGAAATCCCCATTCTTGAGTCCCATATGTTGATTTAACATTTTTAACATAAAAATCTAATGGTAATTCTATTTCTGTTTTATTATCACGTAATAATTCGAATTTTTCTTTTGATATTAAATATTCTTTATGCATATTTTCTATTTTATGCTCATCATTTGACCATAAATCCCTCCATAATTTATCAAAATCCTGTTCGCCTATTTTTTTTATCTCTTCAGATGTCATCTGTTGAAAAAGATAATTTATACCATCAATATTATCAGGTTTATATCTTCCTCTTACAAATTCGACAAATCCCAACGAATGTTTCCTTCTTATTAATAGAAATTTTATTGATTTCATGTGATGACTCATTAATTTTGCATCACTATATGTTGTTGGTAAATTTATACCTATAATATTATTTTTTAAATCAATAATATCATGATGTATTTTACTATTATCATCAATATCATTATTATCAGTAATATTAATATCATTTTTGTCGTCATTATTATCAATATCAAGTAAAATTATACCCCAACTTGTTATAGGATCAGTGCAAGATTTAAATTCATGACCTATTTTTCCACAATTAGTACAAACTATATATTTATATTTGTTATTATTCATAATAAAAATTAATCTAATTATATATAATAATTTTCTTTTTAAGTCAATTAAATATATATTTAATTATTTTATATTTAAAAATGCGGTAATATTGATAAATTAAATATTCCCTATATATCTATAGTGTCAATAAATGATACAGAATCATTATCTAAATTAGATTTTATATTATCAGATATAGATTTCTCATTTCCAATAATATATTTATTAATAATATGATCTTGAAAATTTATAAATTTTATTATATTCATAAAATATTTATAATATTCCACATCTTTTTCAATTTGTGATACATATGTTGTGAGATTTCTATTTAATGGACTAGAAATATCAAGTGATAAAGGTACTTTATCAAGTTGATACATAATTTCAAAAATTATTTGTTCTTGTTCTTCAATTATCAATATATTTTCTAAAAATATAGTTAATGATATTTTACCATAAACAAGTAAAATATAAAGTTTGATAAAATTCATAGATGGTTTCTCAAATAAATTAGAATTTTCTACTATTTTAATATTATAGTCACTATAAACTTGTATAATTATTTTTAATATATTTGATAATTTATATTTTATATCAAGTATATATTCAGAAAATTTTAAATATAATTTTCCAACTAAAGATTTATAAAAATTATCAAATGTTTCAATTATTGAATCTACATCACTTGTTTTTATTGTATTATAAATTGTTTTTTGATATTTTAATAAATACATATATTTAAAATATTTAATTTTGTCAAATTTAGGTTCTATAAATATTATGTCATAAAGTTTTAATAATTTTTCTCTTTGCATTTCTCCTAAATCATTTTTTATAATAAATTCATCAACTATAAAATTCTTAAATAAATTATTATAATTTACCTTCTTTATATAAATATTTGATCCCAAAAGTGTAAGCATGTCTATTATATTAGCATTATTCATATTTGTATAATTTTTATTTTATTTTATATTAGTACTTCATTATAATTATAATTCAATTTTTTTATTTTGATTTTTAACAAATCAAAATAGTAACATCAACAAAATTAAGGAATTAAATTAAACAGTCTCTATATATCAATCTCTTTTTGATCATCATCCTGATCTATTTCTTCATCATCTTTTTCAGATTCTTGTGTAATTAAATTTAAATCATCAACATCAACATATTCATCCATATTTACTTCTTTTGTAACATTATATTCTTCTGATATACTCGCAGCAGCTTCTTTATCCGTAGCAATATCTTCTAAATATCCAATACATAATATTTTATCCTCTTTATCTATAATTTTTTTATTTAATATTCTAACTTTAACATGACTACCAGGTTTTATTACTGTATATTTTATTCCAGTATGTTCAGATTCAACATCTGTAGTTAAATTATTTACTTCTTTTTTTGCCATCCATACTCTATGTTTATTATGGAATAAAAATATATCTTTATTAATTGAACTTTTTGTATTTACTACTATCTGTATTGGTCCATTAGTTATAAATATTAGTAATTCATGAATACCTTTTACAGTTCCTACTATTACTGATTTATTTAATGGATAACATAATGTACAATCAAATTTTACATTAAATGTTGCAGATGCTGTAGGATCTTCATGTATTATATATGCATCTTTTTGTGTATAAACTGTATAAATTTGTGCAACATATCCGTATTTTGAAAAATTATGTCCTTGAACATCCTTTATCAAATTATCTTTTATATGTTTTATTATATTATTGTCCATTTGTGATGGTTGAATTCCAACAGTGGTAAATAAAGATGTTTTTACGTAAGGTGAAGTCATTATAGGATAGTAATATAAAATAATATATAATTTAACTTTAAGTAATTTTTTTTCAACATTATTTAAATATTATCTTAACTGATTTTATATATATAAATAAAATGTATAATATTCATCCTGATTTATGGGGGCCAGGAGTATGGAAATTTTTACACTATGTAGCGTTTTCATATCCTGAATCACCATTAGATGAAGATAAAGAAAATATAAAACAATTTTTATTATACTTGGGTAAAATTTTACCTTGTGAAAAATGTAGAAATCATTTTAAAGGTCATATTACAAATAGACCTTTAACAAATGATATTTTAAATTCTAGATATAATTTTATTAAATGGTCAATAGATTTACATAATGATGTAAATAGAATGAATAATAAAAAAGAATTTACTTTTGATGAAGTAGTTGATATCTATATAAATCCAAAAAAACAATCATTTCTATATTCTCTAGGATTATCACCAGAAATTATAAATATTATATTGCTTATTTTATTAATATTTTTTATAATTTTATATTTAAAAATGAATAAATAAATAATTCCTATACATTTGAAACATCATAAGTTCCATTTAATATACTAGTTTTTACTTTTTGAAAATTACTTTGAAAAGTTGGCATAATTATTGTGTTAATAACAATATTATTTATTTTGCTAGCAATTTTCATAATCTCAATTCTTCTATTAGAATTTATTATTGGTGGTGTAGGACAAATATTTTCATCCCCTCCAGATGCTAACCATTTTTCCAAAAAATATATTTCTCCATCTGTAAGATTTGTGTTAATCATTATCTGTTTTAATTCAATAATATATTCATATATTGCTTTACTAAACATATCAGATGGTCTATTTATATTAGTAATTTTTGTACCATCAAGTAAAATAATACCTCCAATTGGAGTACTTGTTCCAGAAATTACCATACCATCATCTATTTTTATATCAAGAGATCGTAATAATGCTTTTAGAATTACCAAAGCAGGACATCCTAATATAAATGCCGGATCCATTGATTCTATAATATCTTTAGTAAAAATTCCTTTCTTTAGATATTCATTTCCAACAATTCCACACATAATAAAAAATCCCGACCAAATCTTTAGAATTTCAAGTCTTGTTAATTCAGTAGGCGGTGCTGATGGTTGAGGATAATTAGTATTCGGTCCAGGTAATTCTTCCAATGGTACAACTATAGCCAGTTGAGGAGAATTTTGATTTCTAACTTCTAGTTGTGTTCTGTTCATTACAACAACAGATCTTGTTTGTTCAACAGTACGATATGGATCTTGTCGTCGCATCTCTTTAAGGTAACTAATAATATTTGTACAATAAGTTGGATAGAATTCTTTAATAACATTATACGCATTAACTGCAGTATAACACAAAGTGTCATTACAACATAAACATTGTGAAGCACAACAACTATGTGTTTCATAAAATGGAGTTACTAAACTAATTCCTAAATATACTCCAATCATACAAATTAAATATATTAAAATTGATAATATTATTGCAATTGGTATAAAAATAAATCCTATAACTTTCATTAATAAACAAATTCTAGGAGTAACAAAAAGTGTAATATATGAATTAATTATTAATTGTGGTACTGCAATAATTAATGAACACATACCATGCCCAATAACAATGAAAAAATTTATTAGAAGATAAATTGGTATCAATATAAATGATAACATCCATCCACAACAACAAAAATATAAGCAATTATATTTTTCATGATGACGCATATACATTTTTAAGATTGATTTATTAATAATTAAATATCAAATGATTCTCTAATATTTAGCATATTCAATTTTTTATTATTTTGCTGATTAATTTGGAACTTTAATATTTTATTCAAAATTAAATATTTCCTATAAATTAGCAATATTAGCTTTTAATTCTGAAACAACTTTAGTAATCTGATCATCTGTATAGTCACCATTAATCCAATCATTAATATCTAATCCCGCTTTACTTAGAATTTTGTCTCTAATTTCAATACAATTTTTAGCATAATTTCTTATCATGTTTTTTACAGATATATTTTGAGTACGTAAAGATCTAATGAGAACTTTTACAAGCTCTTTATTTGATAAATCTCTATAAGTTAATCTCATATCAACATACCATAAAGCCCATACTGCACAAAATCCCCCAGGATCACCTATTTTTCTTTTATTTTCATAAATATCCATAAGTTGAAATCCAATTTTAGGCAAAAAATCTTTTGGTCTATAATATTTTATATTTTCATTAATTATTTTAAATCTTGATTCTAATATTTCATCTAATAAATTAGGATTATATTGTAAACCAGGGGGGATTGTTGAACCATGTGGTTCAAATCTTTCAACTGAATTATTTTTAATATCATAAATTAAATAGTTTGCATGAGCTCCAGCTTTCAAATCTATACCTAAAGGTATTACAATAAATTTCTTTCCTGATTTAATACAATCTCTTATTTTATCAAAAAATCCGTCTATTAAATATAATTTGTAATTAACCCATACTATTTCAAAATTTAGAAATTCACATTTACTATTCATAATAATACCAATTGATCTATAAAAATTACACAACTCTTTATTTTCTACAAAATCATAAGATAATGTACTACATGTATCCTTATATTTTTTTAATATGTATAATAAACCTAATAAAATATCTAAAGTATTCCCTGTAAATGTACATACAGATAATGCATCACCTTCCGATATTTTTATACACATTCTATTTTTATTACTTGGATATGATGTATTTGAACATATATTACTCTTTGATAATTCATGTAATCTTATTTTTATTCTTTTACTACATGTTTTTTTTAAATCATCTGAATTTGCTATAGGTTCTTTAAAATAATCTTGTATTATTTGTTTGTCCTCTTCTTTAAATTCCATACTACATATTTTTTCCCATTCATTTGTCCATTCTTTTTTAGCATTTATTAATCTATAATAATATGATTCTGCTATAGTATCAATAAATAAATTATAATCTTTTGATTCTATAATATCAATACATCTTTTACCCTCTTTATTAGAAGAAAATATGTCCAATTTTTTTTTAATTAATATATCTTTGTATTCTTTCCAAATACCTAATTTAATTAAATAAAAAAGAGTATTATTACCCTCATTGTTTTGTATTGTTAAATTACTTTTTTCAATAAATTTTGGAAGATATTGGTTAAAATTAGATGTGTAATTTTCCAGAATCATATGTAATGGAATTTTTCCATCTATATTCCATAAATTTAAATTTAAATTTTTGTCTATTAATATTTCTATTATTTCATAATTTTCTTCAATTATTGAATAATGAATAGGAGTATTTCCATAAATATCTTGTAAATTAGGATCTGCATTATTATCTAATAATAATTTAGTCAATTGTTTATTATCCAATGATGTTGTATAGTGTAAAGCAGTAAATTCATGCTCATAATCTTGAATATTAATATTTGCTCCTTTTTTTACTAATAATTCACAAATATCAAATAATTGAAAATTACATGCAATATGTAAAGCTGTTTCCCCTGTATTACATTTTGCATTTAAATTGTTAATTACATCAACAATTATTTTACATACATCAAATGATCTAGATTTTATTGAATAATGTAAAGAATTATATCCATTAATATCAGAAATATTTGGATTAGAATTATATTCTAATAATAATTTTATAGCATCTATATTTTTTAATATTATTGCATAATGTAATGATATTTTATAAGTTTTATCTTTTATATCAATTATTGATACCCCTATATTGTTAGAATTTTCTTTTAATAATAGTTCTAATATATCATTATATCCGTATTTTATAGGTATATATAATAAAGATTTGTCCTCTAAATCTACAATATCAATTTTAGCACCTTTATTAAGTAATTCAATTACTATATTTTTTTTATTAAACAAGCATGCATATGTAATAAAATAATTATATTGATCATCTCTAATATTAATATCATAATTAAAATCAAACTTTTTTATATTTTCTAAAAATAAATCCCATTTATGCTCCTTAATATATTTAAATAATTTAACATAAATTTCTTTATTATCAATAATATTTAACATTTGTTATATAAACTAATTATGATATTTTTATTATAAAATTATTTTTATTTCATCTCTCCCTCCTATATCAAAACAAAAATTGTATATTTGAGAACAATCATCGGAAAAACTTTCTGATAATTCTTTAATATTAATAATATTTTTATTACCTATTCTACGTAAAATAGTAAATCTTACTGTTCGATCTTTTTTATCTATAGGAAAAGGCAATTCTATATCTGTTAATAGATTTTTTATAGATTCAGGAATATTTTTTTTTATTAATCCTATTAATATAATAAATCTCTTTTTTAATATATATTTATTATAATCATTAACATATTGTCCAGATAACATATAACCTCTCTTTTTAAAATATAATGAAAAATATCTAATTATTTCCTCACTAAGTTCAACAAAAATTAATCCCTTATATATATAATATTCATGTGTATTATATCTTCTTATAGATATATAATCATCTATTATTTCATTAATTAAAAATGTCTCTTTTTTTATTATATCATTATCATTCCTACAATATTTAATATCTATAATATTTTCAGGTTTTAAATTCATATATGTAGATATTTCCATATCTAATTTACACATATCTGTTTTTATAGTTCCATTTTTAGTAATATATAAATCATCAACCATACAAATTACATCATTCTTTTCAAATGATCTTGTTTTTTCATTAATTAATGTTGTTTTTATTTCATTTGTAATAACTAAACAGTATTTATATTCAGTTTCATCTTCAGGTTCACATACATCAATATTAAATTTAATTGCTTTCGGATATTTATTAAATTGACTTTTTAATAATATATTTATTATATAAAATGGTATTATTATATTTTTTTTTTCTATATTTAATGTTATTAACCCTATTGGTTTTTTATTTTCATTTGTTACAAGTCCACCACTTATACCTCCTTTTAATATATCACATGATATAGCTTCAATTACTTCTATTTTAGGATATAAAGCACTTGTAATATACATCATATTATATTGTAAAAAATATAATTTATTTAATATCTTACTAAATTTATTTTTTTCTGTATTTAATTCTATAGTTTCATAATATAATTTTGTTGTACTATCTATTTCATCATAATTACAAAAATTTATATCTAAATTTATATCTAACTTTTTATCAGTAGGCTTTAATGGATCTATAATTTTAAGTATACATATATCATATCCAAATATTTCACCTATAAATTCTATATTTTTTGTAATTAAATTTTTATTTTCTTCATAATAACACGTAATATTATCTTTTAAACCTATTACATGTCTATTTGTAATAATAAAATTATTTATTATTATTCCTTGTCCTTCAAGTTTTCTACTTTCATCATATTGTTATAATAATGAATCATCAAATTTATATAATATATTGGATTTTTTTGATAAATGTTTATCGAAAAAATCTGTATTAAATAGTTCCCATGATTTTATATTTTTTATTATCTTTGTAGATCGAATAATACATTTTTTCATTCGAAAAATATATAATATATTATACTTAATCGATTCTATTAGATAATATGTATTAATTTATTATATTTTCAATTTTTATTAATTAATAAGTTCCATAATATTTTTCTTTTTTATATATTTTATTTTATCTATTTCACTTAATGCATCCTTTATATTTACTATAATTTTATCTTTTTCATTTTTCTGTTTTTCAATATATGAATTTATTTTTCTTTCTAATATATTATTTATTATAAAATTTTCTGTATATATATTTCCTAAATATTCGAAATATATTGGATTTATATATGTTAATATATTAATTACATCATATTCACTATTTAAACTTAAATAATGTATGAATTTACGTAAATATATAGGACTTGTAAAGCTTACAATTGATGATGAATATAATGAAAAAGTAGGTAGATTATAGATATTATCTATTGATGGATTATATACTAGCATATATTTATTTGTTGGTAAGATATTTACACATAAATTAAATGGATTTGCCATTAAAAATGTTAATATTAGTTTATTAATGTTATTATATGATATTTTTGATAATATTGATCTAATATTATTTAAATATTCGTTATAATTTTTTTTATTTTCATCCGGTTTATGTATTTTTATTCCAGTATGTAAATTTTTATAATATTCTTTTAAATAATCTATTAAATATTTACTATCTATGTTATATCTTAATGCAAATGTATTTACTTCATCTTGTATATTTTGTAATTCTAAAACTTTTCCTATAATATTTTCAAATTCTGTATCTCCATCATCTTTATTATCTTCACTAATTGAATCATTAATATTATCAAATAATAATCTTCTATATGATATTTCATTTTTATTTTTTTTTATACATTCATTATGTATTATATTATTCATTTCAGTTTCTATTAATATTTTTATAGTTATATCTAAATTTGAACATATTTCATTTAATGCCAAAAGATCAGAAGTTTTTTCTAATAAAAGATTTGTTATTTTTAATATATTATATTTATTATTTACTTTTGCAATAATTTGTCTTAAATCATTTTTTATCGTTGATAATAAACTTATTAATCTCACTACATTTTTTTCTTCATTCATCAATAATGAAAAAATATGATATTTTGCATAATTAATATCATTATATCCTAAAAGTTCTATGCAATATATCATAAATTTACCAAATTCTGTCTTATTATAATCTTTAGTTATATAATTCATTTTAAATAAATCATCTATAAATGAATTTATTTTTTTTGATTCTATTATTTTATTTTCTTTATAATATATAACATCTTCATTATTTTTTATTAATCCAGTTATTTCACCTAATATATTACGTTTTAAATATAATTCATCAGGATGTACAATATAAAATGATCCATTTTTATCTATTAAATCATTTATATCATATCCTGTTTTATAATATTTCGGTGGTAATTTAAAATTGTTATAATCATAATGTTTATCATTTCCATAATATGTAAAAAAAATCAAAGATGTATAATACTGATTTTTTATTAATAATTCTAAATCTTCTCTGAATTTAAAACTATTATCTAAATTTTTTATATTATTACAATCATTTTTATCTTCAATATATAAAGATTCTCCAATATTATCTCTAGAATATTTTAATATATCAAGTTCAATATCTTCTATTGATATTTTAAATTGTATTTTATTTTTCTCTAATTCACCCTTAGGATATGTATAATACACTACCCCAGAACTTTTACGTCCTACTCTCCCTCTTCTCTGTTCTCTACTTGATTCTGATATTTTTGTTACACTAATTGATGTACCTCTTCTTTTATAATTATATATACTTGTTTTTTGATCACCATTATCGATAACATATTTTAAAGATGGAATTGTTATTGATGCTTCAGCTATATTTGTTGCAACTAGTATAAAATTTCTATAATTACCTGATCCTTTTGTATAATCTGTAGTATTAAAATCATCTGATTTATCCATTTTTAATTGTGTTAATAATTTTTCTGGAGTTAATCCCTCTATAAATTCTTTTTTCTTATCATTTAGATCACTAAAATAAGGCAAAGCTATAATTCTACCATCTGTTATTTTTTCATTTAATTCCTTAACAACCGCTTCTATTTCTTTTTTTCCAGGCTCAAATATTAATACATCTCCATTTAATCCTTCATTAACTATCTTTAATGCTATATCAATATTTTTTTCATTTGGTTTATAAATATCTTCTACTATATGTCTTGTTGTTTGTCCAGGTGGTGAAATATGATAACGTCTATCAGAATTTATTCTGTCAATTATATTATCTCTTAACCAACAATCTACCGGATATTTTCTATTATCATTTATATCTCTATAATAATTTCTATATGTTGGTTCATCACTATCCATGGTTGCACTCATTATTACTAATCTAACCGAATTATTGTTATATAATGGAGTTCTTATAAATGTTAACAATGCATCCATATTTTTATTATGTTCATGTGCTTCATCAATCATTATTACATCATATTTATTAATTTCAGTTATAACTTCTTTATTTTCTTTAAATTTACTTTCCTTTATTAATGGATTATTTAATTCTAAAATTAAAGCACCATCTGTTATAAATTTTAACATTATATGTGGTACCTTTTTTATATGTTTTTCTTTACTATTATGCAATTGTACATAATAATTTTTTTTATTTTCATCTTCATCTTCATCCTCATCATTCTCTTTATTTTTATTATTATTTTTAATTACACTATTATTTATTTTTTTTATAGGTAAACCCAATTCCATTGATACACGTTCAGCATTATTTGTAGTTGCATTTATTCTTGGTTGTGTACATACTACTTTTCCTTTTGAATTATAATCTATAGCTTTTAAATAATACATATATAATTTGGGTACTTGTGTTGATTTTCCTACACCAGTTCCTCCTGTAATATAGGTAACTCTATTATTTATAAATTTTGTACAAAAACCCAATTGTGATACCCAATCCATTGCATACATTGTAGACCATCCTTCTTTTATATTATAACTAAAAAAATCTGTATCTTTATCCTTGTATTTAAATGTTCCAGTAAAACAGAAGGGTTTTTCTGTTAAATAATAAAAACTTTTTTGCCAAAATAAATTTCTCTTATTTAATGTTGTATATTCTAATGCTTTTGGAATTTCTGATCTTTCAATATAATAAGAATCTGTAATTCTTTTATTTGGTGAAAAATATGTTAATACTCCCTTTCTTATTAAAGCAATAAATATACAATCAATAAAAATTTTTCTTATATTGTTATATAGTATATTATTCACTTCTACAATATCTCTATTATTTCTAATATTATAAGTATTTCTTATATAATTTGGAATATTAAACCAACTATTTTGATTTCTATCATCATTTATTTTTTTTATTATTTCATTTTTATCTTCTTCCTCTAACATACACCAATTAATTGGTAATTCTACAAATTCTCCATTTACTTGTTTATGTACTAATGATTTTGCAAAATTATATATATTTTTATGTGTTATAATTAGCTCATTTTTTTTAAATTCTTTAATTTCTTTAAATGCTATATAATTTTCAATTATATCAGTTTTTTCATCATTTAAAATATTATATGAATAAAAGGTTTTTTTAAATATTTGTAGTGATGTACGTAAAAAATCATATATAAATTCTGGTTTTACAGTTTCTATACTTTTTTTCACATCATTAAATGTTAAATTATTATTTTCATCCTCAAAATCATCAACCTCTTTTTTTTTATTAAATGATATATAACCTGTTTTTTGCACCTTAGAATTATTTTTTGCAAATTTATTATCAAATGATATTATTATTGAACACAATATTTTTTCTATAATTTTTGGTTCAATAGTTATTATTGTTATTGGTAATGGCAAATTATTAAAAACACAATTTTTTAAATTATCCCACATCATTTGAAATTTTTTTTGTTCTAATTCATTTATTTTTTCCCATTCTTTATTTTTTAATGCTCCATAAAATATAATTTCTGAATATTCTTTTATTATTTCTTCAAAACATCCGATTAAAGGTATTATATCAGTTCCTAAATTTATATCATATATTAACCATTTTATTTCTTTTATATCATTATAAAAATAGTTACTGGCTGTATTATATATATCTCCTATATATAATGATGATAATTGTTCCTTTATTATCTCTATATATTCAATATCATTATTTTGAGGTATTATATTTGTTGCTGATATATTTTGTATCTGTTTTTTTTCAAATAAATTGTTTGTATTTATATACAATTGTTTTGTTTTATATGTTACTATATCATATGGTAAAATATCCATCCAATTTACATAAAGTTTATTTGATGATTTTATTATAGCGTCAATAAATAAATAAAATGTGTGTCTAATATGTTCTTCTTCAAATTCTATTTCAATTGTATTATTTTCTCTTTTACATCTACCATATTGTATATTTGAAAATACATAATTAGGTGTTTCCTCATTTATATTTACTTCTCTTATTTTTTTATTGTAAATATCATTTAATCGTGTTATTTTATTATATTTTTCATATTTTTCACTTATATATGGTAATAAGTGAAATAATAACCATTTTGCATCCTGATATTTGTTCTGTCTTAATTGATGTAAATATTCATCTTCCTTTAAATTATATACAAACGAAATAATATCAATGACAGTTACTAAATATTTTTTAAGTATAAGTTTATCACCATCATATAATGATGGAAATATAGAATTTATAACATTCTGATATATTTCATTCTCAATATTTTCATTTAAAAATCTATATGTCATTATATATAATATATTTTCATTAAAAATATATTTTATTTTCTTAAATTATTAAAATTCAATTAGCTAATAAAACAATACATATTTTACTTAGTGAAAAATATCAAAGAGGCTAAATTAAATAGTCCCTATAATCTATCCATTAATTTTACTAATCTTTTCTTTATATATTTGCTTAATATATCTCTAATTATCTGTTCTTTATATGGTAAGTCAAACCATTTGTATCCAAGTTCGCTCATAATTTTCATTAATTGTTCTCTAACTGAATTTTCATCGAAAATATGTTCTTCAATGTAATCAGATTTTTTATCATTAACTTTTTCACTATCTTTTGTAATATCATTTTCTTCCATTTCTTTATCATTCTTTACAACTTTAATAGCTCCAGTTTCATCTACTTTTAAATATTTTAATAATTTAGGATATTTATTAAAAATCCAATTATCTAACATTTTATATTGAAAATGTTTTGTAATATCTTTTTGTACTACATAACTATCATTCATTCCTGTATCAATATCAACTGTATATGTTGGTGCTACTTTCATTATTGGATATGTGTAAATAGGAGATGTTAATACTGGATATGTATTGAATTTTTGTGTTATTGTAAAAGGATCATATTTTGTTACTACTGGTGGTGATGTAACTGTTACTGTTGGAGATACTGGTGTATAAGTAGTATATGATGGAGATACTGGTGTATAAGTAGTGTATGATGATAATGATGATAAGGTTGATGAAAGAGGTGTATATGTTGTATAACTTGTTACTGGATTAAATATTGATGCCATGATTCTATATAAGATATGTATTTATATTTAATTTAAAGTTAAATTAATTTTATTTATTATATATTCTATTAAATCATTTATCATGTTTTCAATATAATTATTTATATTTCCCCATTGATCTTTTCTATATCTTAAATATTTTATAATAAATTTATGTATTTCCTCACTATTAATAAATGTTTTTATAATATAATTAATTTTTATATTATTATCATTTTCTATATTATTATCTGATTTTCCTAATTCAACAATATTATTATTTATATTTATATATTTGGAAAGACTTAATAGAATTTTTTTTATATATTGAGATTTTATAACTTCTATAAAGAAATCAGTTACTCTATTATCAATAATATCAACCTTGTTACCATAACTTTTTAAAATACTATTTAATATTCTTATTCTTGTTACAATAGGAGTAAATTTATTTGTTTCTATCCAATTTATACCATCCTCAAATGAATATATATTATAATAAATTTTTAAAAATTGTTCTGTTTTAAAATCAATATAGGGAGTAAGCATATTTATTTCTATATCTTTTCTATTGCTTGTTTCATCATCTGTTGGTTTATAACATTTGTCTATAAAATGAAATTCTTTTTTTCCTGTAGTTTTATCTATTGTTTCCCATTCTGCTGTTGGACAAAAATCTTCATTATAGGTTATAGGATTTAGTGTTATAGGATGTATTGCTTTTGTATTTGCATAATAACATGGCCCTAAACATTGGTGATTATTTCTACTTATTGGATATTTATTTTTATCAAAACTCATATATATATATATATATATATATATATATATATATTATTAAAAAAATTTTT
>Ga0114963_10000221_pt1 | contig 37234 bp, 30 predicted proteins | sample C_131016_EF_Meta_FD_87019 | JGI IMG/M metagenome (GOLD analysis project Ga0114963, IMG submission 87019) | Freshwater microbial communities from Lake Croche, Canada to study carbon cycling - C_131016_EF_MetaG | ecosystem: Environmental > Aquatic > Freshwater > Lake | place: Lake Croche, Canada... | reverse complement strand
TTTCGTCTTTGTTGTCTTGTTCGTCTTTTTCGTCTTGTTCGTCTTTGTCGCTTGTTTCATCTGTGATAGGTTCATAATTTAGTTCGGGAGATTTGGAAGTAGTAAGAATATCAGCGTGAACTGATGTTTGTTCTTTTTTTATTATTTCATCGATATATGTTTTAATTTTATCTAAAATTTTATCAGACAAATCATGAGTAATCTTATTAATTAAATTACTCAAATCATATTTTTTTATAATTAGTTCTGTTATATCTGATTTTTCTGCATTCTTTTCTTCAATAGAGAGAGGCATATCTGGAGCCTTAGTTATTGTTTCTTGAGAAACCTCTTGTTGGGACTCCATGATTGGTTCAAGGGTTGTATCTTGTTGGGTCTCCATTATTGGTTCAGGGGAAACCTCTTGTTGGGTCTCCATCATTGGTTCAGGGGCTGTCACTTGTTGGGTCTCCATTGTTGGTTCTGGGGATATTTCTTGAGAAATCTCTTGAGAAACCTCTTGTTCTTCTGGTGTTGTTTCTTGTCTGGACTCTATTGTTGTTTCAGGGGTTATTTCTTGAGAAGATTCTGATGTTGTTTCCGGAGGCGTCTCTTGATTTGTATCTAAATGAGTAGTTGGGGTTGTCTCTAGAGAAACATCTGGTCTTGTTTCTAATAGTATTTCCTTTGAAGTTTCATTCAATATTGGGGTTTTAAATTCTTCTTTCTCTCTACTTTTATATTTTAAATTTTTTTTAATTGTTTTATTAGATAAATAAGAAGGTTTAATTTTTCTAAATATATTATTTTTAATAGTTTTACCTTTAGTTAATTTCATTCTATATAAATAATTTATATTTTTATTTATATAGTTATATAAATGGAAAATATCAAATCAATGAATATTACAAAAACAAATGTTTATGGAAATTGTGATTTAAAATGTGCATATAATTATAATTATAATCAAAGTAATTCAATTGTAAAAAATAATGGTGATTCTATCAGTTTAACTTATGATAAAGGGCATACCTCACAAGTTATATTTAATAATCAAAAGTATTATGTATCAAATATTAAAATATATTCACCATCAATAAATATATACAATGACTTAAATACAAATGCAGAAATGATAATTGAACATTCACCAGAGTTAGGCGGAGAAAATTTATTTGTATGCATACCAATTACTAAATCGTCACAGTTAACTGAAACATCAAATGTATTAATAGAAATAATAAATAAAGTCTCCGCAAATGCACCAAGTAATGGAGAGATTACTAACTTAAATATACCTAATTTCACTCTCCAAAATTTTATACCTAACAAACCCTTTTTTAACTATACATCAGAAAGCGGGTTAATAGGTCAAGTAATTGTATTTTCAATATTTGATGCGATTACACTAACACCAAAAATATTACAAAAATTAAATAGTATTATTACTCCGTGTCATTTGATAACAAAGGGCAATCATTTGTTTTTTAATCCAAATGGCCCGAATTATAACAATAATGGGGGCGAACAAGGTATTTATATATCTTGTCAGCCAACAGGAAATTCAATTGAAAAAAAAGATGTAACATATATAAATACAACCGCAACAACAAACTACGATATTGACTTAAGCCAAAATGTAAAAATGTTTATTAAACTATTAATAGGAATAATTATATTTATTGTTATATTAATAATTATAAATGTTACATATAAATATTTCACAACATCCAGTAAAAACATAAATATGAATAGTGTAAATTAAATAGGTGATGCATCGTGTAGTTTTTCTAAAAGTGGTGTATAACTAGATTTTACTAAAGTAGACCCAGTTTGTAATATTGGTGCCATTTTACTAACAACTTCTTGTTCTAAAGTGTATGGGAACTGATTAAATGCAGTAAATTGAGACATTTTTTTTTCTTCAGTAGGCATGTATTTTTTTAAAGAATCAATGCCTGTGATAATTGAAGAACGTCTTACTAAATCAAATGCAACGAATAATGAAAGAACTGCTAAAATAGGATTTGCATACATAAATAATGCAATAATAATCATAAATATGAATATTTTACCTACGACAGTATCTACTAAGTTAGCAAGTGGTTCTGGCGTAGGATAACCCATAATTAAATAAACTGCAAATAAAATTCCTAACAATAATTCGCCAATTTTTTGCTTTTTAAAAATATTTGAAAGACGTTCCATATATCATAATATTATATTTTATTTATTTATAATATTGATATAGATATAATAATCTATAATATAGAGAGAAAGATAAAAATGAATTCATATTTAGGGCAAAAAGGATATACTATCTTAAAAAAGGAAATTACAAATGAGCAACAAAATAAGATTAAGTTGGATTTAACAATCAAGCCATATACTCCTGGTTCTTTAAATACTGTATCTACTACATTTCCTTCATATAGAGAATCAAATAAGAAAATTTACGTTCCTCAATATTATGGTATAAATAATTTTGGTCCGCCTAAAACAATAAATATTCCTGAAGGCACAGATATAAATTTGATTTTTAACGGTTCATTAAGAGAATATCAAAAACCTGTTGTGCAAAAATATATTGATTATGTAACAAAAGTAAATTATGGGTCAGGATTATTAGAACTCTATTGCGCTTGGGGTAAAACAAGCGCATCTCTTTACATAATTAGTATGTTAAAAAAGAAAACACTCGTTATTGTTCACAAAGAATTCTTGATGAATCAATGGATAGAGAGAATTCAACAGTTTTTACCTACTGCAAGAATTGGAAAAATCCAAGGACAACTTATCGATATTGATGATAAAGATATAGTTATTGCCATGTTACAAAGCTTAGTTTTAAAAGATTATCCACAAGAAATATTTTCTACATTTGGTTTAACTATAATTGATGAAGTTCATCATATATCAAGTCAAACTTTTTCAAATGCATTATTTAAAGTTGTAACTAAAAATATGTTAGGGTTATCTGCAACAATGGATAGAAAAGATGGAACAACTAAGGTATTTAAGATGTTTTTAGGCGAAGTAATCTATAAAGCAGTTAAAAAAAGCGAACACGATGTTGAAGTAAGAGCTATTACATATAAAACAACAGACGAAGAATTTAACAATACGATATTAGACTATAGAGGAAATCCACAAATCAGTTCAATGATAAGCAAACTATGCGCATATAATCGAAGAACAGAATTTATAATAAAAGTTATAAATGAGTTTATACAAGTGAGTGACGTAGAGAAAACCGTGATACAAGAACATAAAAAGTATATGGATTCGCAAGTACAATATTGCAAAATATGTAATAAAAATGATAACTATTTAGTCAAAAATATATGTTGCAATATTGTAAGTTATTGTTTATTGTGTATGGATGAAGTTGTAAAAAGTTCTAAAATTACAAAAAATACAACTTCTTCTGGTGCTAGTTTAAAACAAAGACCAAAGTGTCCTGCCTGTTTAAAAAGTTTAGCATATGAACAAAATTATATTGAAAATCCGTATGTTAAACCAATCACACATACACATACTATTGTTATGTCTCATAACTTAAATATTTTGGAATACATATATAATAAATTTGTTTGTAAAAATTATGCATCTGTTGGATTTTATATTGGTGGAATGAATGAACAACAGTTAAAGAAAACGGAGAAAAAACACATAATATTAGCGTCTTATTCAATGTGTAGCGAAGGCTTAGATATTCCAAGTTTAACAACTGAATTTTTAATAACTCCAAAGACAGACATTATACAAATAGTTGGAAGAATATTAAGAGCAAAGCACGAGACAACCACTCCCGTTATTTATGATTTTGTAGATGCACACGATATATTTCAAAGGCAATGGTTAAAAAGAAAATCATATTATAAAAAACAAAATTATAACATAATTGGAACAAATAGTAATGACTATCAAGTAGATACAACAAAATGGTTAACTATTTTTGGAAGTAGTATGAATGATAAAGATGATAAAGATAATGATAATGATAATGATAATGATAATGGAAAAGGTTTTACTGGTAAATGTTTAATACCGGTAAAAAAATGTAATGTAAATATTGAAAAATAGTATGTTGTATAGGTTAGTATAAGTATTTAGTGACCTTGTGAAGGCGAACCACTCATTGTATATTTATTGAAATTATCTACACAATTAGTACAATTAGGCAATACATTAATAGGAGGAGGATTTGCTAATCCTAATTGACTAGATGATAGAACACCACCTACTGAAAAAGATGGAGTATTTGGGAGATTATTTTGATATTGTGAATATCCTCCTCGTTGTCTACGACGACTATATTTATTTACTTTTTTACTATTACGATGTTTACTACCTGCAAAAGTTCTACCAATAGACCTATTGTTATGTCTACTAGCAAAATGTCTAAGACGTTGTTTAATAGAACGAGTAACTTTGCTTTTGCGATTCATCTTCTTATATTTTTTAGTGATATTTTTAATTTTATTTTTAATTTTATTTTTAAATTTTTTAGCACCTCCTTTAAATAAACAAATATCCGGAACTATACCAGCAGCAGCATCAATATTATTTTTTGCGCCAGATAACCCTGGCAAACCAGGAATTTCATTTGAACTAAAATTTGCTGGATTATTTGAACTGTATTTATTCACAAAATTAAGGGTTCCTCCATATGGGTCTAAACTTCCATAACCTAAGTTGGAATTACTTGAACCTAATGACATATATATGTTATACAAATATTTTATAATTACTCAATTGTTGTAAACTCACAATTTCATCCGCATTATTTGCTACACTTACTGGGAACCATTTTTTGAACTTGTAACTATATGAACATTTCATTGTGATTTTTTTATATAAATTTACAAATTTATTTACATCAATATTTTCAAACTCTTCTTCAGTATCACTTTCTTCAATTAAATCAATATTTGAATTTTCTTTTATATTTCTAAATAAATAATTCATCATTACACTAGTTTTAAAATCAGGTATTAACGCAATATTATAGTTTATCAATTCAGTGTTAGTATTATCAAAACAATATAAATAATAAATATCATATTTGATATCTGGACGAACTTCAAACACAAATGATTTATTCTTAACATTATTCAAATTAGGGTTCTTAGTAGCATTGTCGTATTTATTAGTTTGCTTATTATCATTCGTTTGCTTATTATCATTCGTTTTTTTATTATCATTAGTTTGCTTATTATCATTTGTTTGCTTATTATCATTCGTTTTTGTATGACTATTTATTTGATTATTATCATTGTTAATTGTTATATTCTTTAATATATGTATGTTTTTATATAAAATAGTATCTGTATAATTGATACTATCAAATGAACGTAATTGAATAGAGTAAATGTTATATTTTAAATTATTTAACTCTTCAAAATCAATATTATTTGTAATAAATGGTAATCCAAAAATAATATTACACGGAGGTATTTGTGTAATATTATTTTTTAATAAATCACTAATATGTTTTATTTTGTCAAACCAATTATAGTATGATATATCTTCGCCTTTATAGTAAAATATATCTTCAATCGAAAAAAATCTGGTCGTTGAAACTTTAAATATAGTACCATATAAAATTGTTCCAACTAATACTTCATCAAATACACAGTTGCATTTTCTTATGATACTTATTTTTTTTTCATTTAATTCCATAATATAACATAAATTTTTATCATTGTATTTAGTAAACCAAGCAAAAAATTTTTTACCATATGGTATTGCTAAACAAAAATCATAGTTATAAACTTTCTTATGTATTATATTTTCATAAGAAAGTTTAATGTTTGGAAAAATAGTCAATAAGCGTTTATCTTCTGTTGATATCATCATCTTTATATTCATATTTTATTTATTTGTCTTTATATTCTTTATAAATAATTTGAATATGATAATTTGCTTGGTTCAATAATATTGTCTAGTTCGTCCGCTTCTTTTTTTAGCTGAGTTTTCAAAAAATTCTTTAATTCATCCTTCATTGTTAGTTTATCTTCTATTGGTTTCATATTATGGGTCGTATCTTTATTGGAATTAATTATATTATAAATATTTTCATATTGGTGGTTTGATGTATTTACTAAATCTTTTATTTTAGGAACAGTTAAATTACTTTTGAAAAAATTAATTAAATTATGAACTAAAAATATTAATATAATAGATATTATCGTAACTTGAATACTCCAAAATAACATATACTAATATTATATTAGTTTAATAATAATTAAAACACATTACATTTTTCTCCCATTCTAAAAATCTTCAATCGGTGTAAAAATCAAATATTTGGGAAAACAATTTAAATAATAACGGTTATTATTACACAGTAATAAATATGAATACGCCAAAATTATTAAATATTATAATTGTTGAAAAAACAGGACAATTAAAAATATTATCTGTGAAAGACTTTGATGAAAAAGAATTATATAAAAAATGCGGATTTAAAAAAGACGATGATTTTTCTTTACAAATAAAGTGGAATATTACAATCGGAAAAGTCGTTTATAATACATATGTATATGGTAAGACTGTTGGACGTTCCAATAATGAAAATAAATACGATTTTCCACCACCAATTGATAAAAAGTTATTTTTTGGTAATTGTGCTATTGTAACAAAACACAAAATAAATGATGAACAATTTCAATATGTCAGCTTAACAACTGAATTGTGGGAAAAAATGTATGAAAAATTATTCGGGGGGTTTTATGATTTATCAAAGTATCAAGAAGAAGATGAATCAGAAGAAGACGAGTTAGAATGCGTTCCAGCAAATAACAAAACAAAAGAAGGATACTTAAAAGATGGTTTTGTAGTAGATTCACAAGATGACAGTGAAGTCAGTGATACAGTTCATTCCGAAGAATTGACAATGCAAAAACAATGGGATAGTATTTCAGAATTAAGTGCAGAAGATTATGAATATTAAAAATAAAAATGAAATACATTTAAATATATATTATAAATTGTAATTAAGATGTCACGATCATTAAAGAATATTGATAACCCGGATGAGTTTCGTAAAAATATAAGATTACACATAAACAATATTATAAATAATAGTAAAAATTCTTTAAACTTAGAAAAAGGCATTTTTAATTATTCTTTACAAGAAGCAACTACCCGTAAAGTAATTAAAAAATGGAATAATCCTTATTTTATACAAATTTATACTGATAGACTAAGAACTATTTTAATTAATTTAAAAAATATTGATAATAAACTTATAGAACACATAAATGATGGAATTATACAACCACATACAGTTGCTTTTATGACACATCAAGAAATGTATCCAGCAAAATGGGAAAAACAGTTAGATTTAAAAAGTAAAAAAGATAAACTTAAATCAGAAAATAATATTGAAGCAGCAACAGATACATTTAAATGTAGAAAATGTAATAAAAATGAATGTACTTATTATATGTTACAAGTACGTTCTGCAGATGAACCAATGAATATATATGTAAATTGTATTAATTGTGGTAATAGATGGAAAACAAGTTAATTATTCTTTTGCGAGTATGTTATTTTATATGTAGTGTTCTAAAGTAATCCGACAAATAAATAAAAATAAAAATAAAAAATAAAAATACATAACAAATAAAAGCATGACCAAAATATAAAAATATATTTTTTTCTTTCGATAAAAATATATTTTCTTAAAATTGCATCTGGAAATTCATTTGATATTTTACGAATAAAAATAGAATATTTATTATTATACAAAGAAGTGTCAATAATGTTTAAATCCATTTTATTTCCTTCAATAAATATATGGGGACTTGTTGCACTGGTCATTCGCGACCAATCTGTAATATGCGTGGATGAATTTATTACAGTATCAAGCTTACCATAATATTTTAACATTATAGCAAATATACTTTCATTAGCCAGTCCTCCATCGCATATAGTATTAAATAACTTATTATTATGAATCATAAAATTTATACAATCAATTGCGTGTTCTTTTGTTAAAATAAACCACGGTGCATTAGCAAGTCGCAATTCATCTGGTAATAAATATAGATTAGCTCTTTTATGTAAATGAATATTCCAATAACATTGAGAATGTGACATAATGCTTTGTTTCATATTTTTAAAAAATAAATATCGAAATTTATCGGATGGTATAATTGGACAACACGTGTCAGTTAAAAAACAAAACCATATATTTGCACTATCGTGTTTCAACGCAAAATTCATTACAGAAATATATGCGGGCACTACATGATAATATGAAGTATTGCATATATACTTTAAAGGTATTGCGTGCTGTTTAATCCATTCTGAATTTATTTTATTGTAATCTTTATAAAAAAAATATATGTTTATAATATCTTTATTTGGTTTTATCCATTCTTTCCAAATTTCTTCTTTATGTAACTTATGTTCATAGTTAATTATAAAACATAATGCAACTTTATTCATTATGTTTTATAAATAATAAAATCACTTTAATTATTTAATTACTTTAATTTTATATATATTTAGAAATTAATTAACTCCAAGTCTTTAAGGTTCCAATATTCACTTCCTCCACCTGGGATTGGTCTTCTTATAATAAATGGTATTTTTTTTTGCTCTAATTCTAATTCAGCAATAATATGACTGTCAATTATATTTTCATTTAACTTAATTAATGGTTTTGCTCCAGTTTCAATTTGTTTAGAGCGCTGTCCTAACACTTTCGCTTTTTCATATTTTGTTAAAAAGGGAAGGGTTTTATGCAACGGGTCAACAATAATATTATAAGAATCTCTTGTAACTTTTGAGAATGCAGTTATTTCATCATAATTATGATTAAAACATTCTGGATGAAATTCCATAATATAACTTTTATTTATATCATCATCAAATTTTTGTAAATAATTCTCGTTTTCATATTCTTCTTCATCGTCTTCTTCTTCCACTATATCTTCATCATAATTTTCTTCTATTATTTTAACTTGACCTTTTTTACCTCCTTTTTTATTTTCTAAAGTTTTATTATTTTTCATTTTATTATTCGTCTTATTTTCTTCTTTTTCACTGTCATCGTCATCGTCATCTTCGTTATCGTTAATAATATCATCATAATCACTATCATATTTGTCTATAGCACCACCATCATAAATTTCTTCCTCTTCAGCCTCAACATCATTTTCATCTTCCTCTTCTTCTTCATCGCTTACGATTTCATCAATTTCTTCTCCTTCTACATCTACATCTACTAATTTATTATCCTTTTTATCTGTAATTTGCAATTTTTTTACGGAATAAAACCCATTAATACTATCATCGCTATCACTTTCATAATCACTATACTCAAAATCACTCATTCTTATAAATATATAATAGATTACTTTTATATTTATTAAATCAATTTTTATTTAAACTATTTTTCTTCGGTTGGGTTCCAAATAGTATCGCACGTGCTACATAAGTAAATATATTTCATATTAATTGTATCATACCGAATATAAATAATTTCTCGTTCATTATTTTCATCCTCAACTTTACTCATATTTGTTTTACAATTTTCATTTGGACATAACACATTATTTATTCTTGGTAAAGTAGGGTCAAATTTAGTATATTTATTTACAATGTGACTAAAATCTATGTTACTTTTATTGGTTTGAATTTTAGAAATGCAAATATTATCAACATTTAATTCATTCTCTTCATTACCACAGTTTCGACAATAATATAATAATTGATTTGGATTTGTACTACTAATTTGAATATAACACATATTTTCACAGACTTTACAAAAATGCATTTTAAGTTTTATAATATACTTAATTATAATTTATTTATTTCATTTTTTTATTATTGTTATTATTAGTATGAATAAATTATTTTTAAAATTGAATTAGAATTATTTTATATTATAATATAATAATTATAATGGATATGTCACACTTTAAAGACCTAGGTGAGTTTTTATCAAAGCATAGCAGTAAAAATGATAAGAACACGTCTCAAAAAATTACACATACAAGAATCGGTAATAAAGAAATGAATATTTATGGTGGGTCATATATGATACCAACTGAAAATTTGAAAGAATTCTATAAATTATATTACGATGATGTGTTTGTTAAAAAAAAAAGAGAATATTTAACAGAAAAACAACTAGATACTGAATGTCCATTATTAGTTGATTTTGATTTTAGATATAGTTATGATGTAGAAGAGAGAAAACATTCAAAAGATTATATTATTGATATGATAAATTTATATTTAGAAGAACTTAAAAACTTCTTTATTTTTGAAGAAAATAAACCATATTACATCTATATATTTGAAAAAAAAAATGTAAATAGATTAGCAGATAAAACATTAACTAAAGATGGAATCCATATGATGGTAGGCATACAAATAGATCACGTCATGCAATGCATGATCAGAGAGCGAATGATAACAAAATTAGAAGAAACTTGGGACTTACCTCTTATAAATTCATATGATGCCGTATTAGATGAAGGAATCAGCAAAGGTACTACAAATTGGCAATTATATGGTTCAAGAAAACCAGATAATGAGGCTTATGAATTTACTTATTATTTTGCAATTAAATATGATACTCATGATGGCGAATTTATGATGGATGAATTAACAATTGAAGAGTTTGATATTAAAAATAATTTTTACAAATTATCTGCACAAAATAATAATATACCAAAATATGAAATTAATCCTAAGATTATTGATGAATATAATAAAAGATTAAATAAAAAAAAACCTCAAAAAAATGCTATCAAAACTAAAATGAATCTTATTGTAGATGTAGAAAATGATATAATAAATAGTCAAGGTATTCAATTAGATGAAATTACAAATGGAGATATATTACAAAAAGCAATTGACCACATTTTTAAAAATTTAAAAACAGATGAGAGAGAAATATATGAAACTCATTTATATACTCAAGCATTGCCATCTAAGTATTATGACCCAGGCTCACACTTATTAAATAGACAGGTGGCATTTGCACTAAAACATACAGATGAGAGATTATTCTTATCTTGGGTAATGTTACGAAGTAAAGCAACTGATTTTGATTATAACACCATACCATCATTATACAGCGACTGGTGTAAATATTTTAACATATCTAAAACGGGTGTTACTAGAAGGTCTATTATGTATTGGTGTAAGCAAGACAATTTTGAAGAATATGAAAAAATAAAGGCAACTACATTAGAACATTATATTGAGCTATCACTAGAAACACAAACCGAACACGACATTGCGCAGGTTATTCATCACAAATATAAAGACGTATACGTATGTGTAAGTTTTGATAAAAAAGGAATATGGTATGTATTTAAAAATCATAGATGGGAAATAGATCGTGGTCTTACACTTAGGTTAAAAATTTCTAAAGAAGTTCATAGTCTTTATTCTAATTTAAGAGAAGTTTGTCAAAATGAATATCATCATTTTGACCAAAATGATGATAGGGCAGAGTTTTTAAAAAAAAGAATGAAATATTTATCTGATATTATGCAGAAACTAAAAAAAACAAATGATAAAAATAATATAATGCGTGAAGCAGCAGAGTTATTTTATGATCAAGAATTTATTAAAAATATGGATACGAATAAATATTTATTGTGTTTTAATAACGGTGTAGTTGATTTCAATAATAAGATATTTAGAGATGGGTACCCTCAAGATTATATCACAAAAACAACAAGAATTGATTATATACATATTGATGAAATAACGCATTCTGATATTATACAAGAAATACAAGATTTTATGAATAAGTTATTCCCAATTAAAGAGGTAAATTCTTATATGTATGAACATTTAGCGTCCTGTTTAATTGGTACTAATAAAAATCAAACATTTAATGTTTATCACGGGAGTGGCAGTAATGGTAAATCAATTCTTGCGGACTTGATGTCATTTGTTTTAGGAGATTATAAAGGAACTGTACCAATTACTCTTGTAACAGAAAAGAGAAATACGATTGGAGGCACATCATCCGAAATTATTCAGTTAAAAGGTATTAGATACGCAGTTATGCAAGAACCCACTAAAGGTGTTAAATTAAATGAAGGTATTATGAAAGAATTAACCGGTGGCGACCCAATTCAAGGAAGAGCTCTTTATAGTGAAAGTGAAACATTCGAGCCACAGTTTAAGCTTGTAGTGTGTACAAATAATTTATTTGATATTGAAAGTAATGATGATGGTACTTGGAGAAGAATTAGAAAAGTAGATTTTATATCAAAGTTTATAGATGACGACGAACAATATAATGATGAAAGCGAATATGTTTATAAAAAAGACAAGTCTTTAAAAGAAAAGCTTCCTATTTTCGCACCAATTTTTGCAAGTATGTTAGTAAAAGTTGCATTTGAAACGAATGGTAATGTTTTTGATAGTGAATATATTTTAAATGCATCATATAAATACAGAATTGGTCAAGATCATATATCAGCATTTATTAAAGAAAATATTATTAAAACGGGTGATAATAAAGATCGCATTAAAAAACAGGAGCTTGTTAATCATTTTAAATTCTGGTTTACACAAGAACAAGGTAATAAAAAAATGCCAAAAGGAGAAGAATTATATACTTATATGGATAAAAAATATGGGTGTCATAAACAAACTGGTTGGCACGGAGTTAAAATACAGTATCCAGAAGATGATGCAAACGAAATAGATGATTTATAAATTTATATATACATTTTGTGGAAATAAACTTATCATTTTATGTATAACAAAAATAATATATCCTATAATAAAACTCCCTATAAAAGGATATATAATCATTAAAAATATAATAACTATGTGCGTTTTAAAATTATTATTAGATTTATAATAAGCATAAATTGCAACAAATATATAATAAATTATTAATAATAATATAAAATAATAGCGAAGGTCGCCGTTACTTTGATCTTCATAATATGTTTTTCTGTCATTTGTAATTATGTTAGAAGACATTGATTTAATCTTATTTTCAAGGGTTTGATTTTCTACTTTATATTTTTTTAATAGTTCAATAATGTTATTAAAGTTAATAGTTAAACCACCATAACTATCTATCTCGGTATTTATTATTTTAAACTCGTTATTGAATTTGTTTAAATACACGTCACTTATATGGTCTGCCTTTGATTTCAATGTTTTTTCAATATATTCATTGTATCCAGATTCACCTTGAGTAAATGTTATATATTCTTGGGTAGCCTTTTCTAATTGTGTGGGGGCTGTAACTAAATTACTTTTTGCGTCTAAATACTTTTGTTTTAAGTCTTCATTCTTTTTCTCTTGTTGGCAAGAAGGACCACAAGATAAAACTTGGTTTGCGCTATTAATAAAATCATTGAATTTATTAATATCAAAATTATTCATTTTTACTATATTATAATTATATATTATTGTTTGTAGCTTAAAGCATTACTAGGATTTACAAACGTATTTAATGTAATATCTGGTTTTTTATACACGCGGGTTTGCTTTGTTAATATATTATTTATAAAAGTTTCTTTTATAGCATTACTTTCTGAAGAAGTTTGTTGTTGTTGCTGTGTTGGACAACTCATAAGTATGCTGGATGTCTTTTTGGCCCACGGGTCAATAGTGCTAGTTGGCTCGCTATTTATTTGATGTTTTGAAGGTTGACTAAACATCCAAGAATATTTTTGATAATTCATATTATCGCGGTTCCAAATAGATAAGAAACGCGTAATAACATAAATGCCACCTATAAACGATATAATTACTAATAAAACAATATATATATTTTTTGGTAAAAACCCATTATTAAACAACATTGATAAAATTATTATAGGAATGAGCAAAAATACAATTGTTTTAACAAGAGTAGTATGTTCTGCATATTTCTCTCCATAATAATTATTAATTTCAATCAAGCGAATTTTATTATTATTTTGTTCTTCCAATAATGCGATTCTTTTCTTTGTTTGTGACAGTTCAGATTCTACTATATTAATAGCGGCGGTTTGCTCTTGTAGCACATCTTCTGAATTTGTTAAGGTATGTTTAAAGTAATTATTTACATCATTCAATGTTTGATATAAATTCATACGCATTTTAGAAATTTGATTAATTTTATTAATTATCTCTTCTTGTTGTTTCGTTGTTATATTTGTATTTGTATCTAATGTATTGATTAATCCTTGTTCTATTTTTTGCAATGATTGAATATCTATCAAGATTTGTTTATTATTATTTTGTATTTCTGACAAAGACATTATATAAATAATATTAATATTATTTATTTTTTATACTTACTGTAATTAGAACGGCGCTAACTGCTAAAAATGACCAAATTAGATATTTATAGTTTTGATGTAGTATGATTTTATCACTTTCATGAAGAATATTATCGATATTTAAAGTTATACTTGATTCTGCAAGTTTATGTTCTTTATTTGTAATATTCTTCATTTCTTTTAAATAATCTAGGTTTTTGTGGGTTAGATTATATATACTATCATTTTTATTTTTCATCTCATTTGTTGAAATAACTATTTTTGATGATAACGCATTTAATTTATCTTGCAACTGCGTTAACTGTTCTTGTTGTGCCCTTGTAGTATTTGCTAAACCAACCGTAGAGGGCATTTTATTATCTTTTAAATAGTTTTCATAGTAAATAGAATCAATATTAACTATATTTGTTGTTGCACCAAGAGGAGGAGTAATAACAGTGCTATTTCTTACATATACTTTTCTATCCTTATTTATTTGTATATTATCTGGTGGATTCATAGTTTTTGTTTTTGGCCAACATACACTATTATCACTATTTGTTACAAAACCTGTACAATCAGAATTATTATTGCAAATATTTTTACATTGTTCTAAAGTAGTATTGCTTAAAGATGAACCTACTATATCATATCCTAAACTATCAACACCTTTAAATTCTGTATATGTATCATTATGTTTTATATTTGTTTTTTCATATGCGTGTAATTTTGTATCTTCATCAATAAAAGCGACTTTACCAATGTTTTTTGGATAACCCGTTTGTTTTAATTCGTATATTGCGTTTGCATTTTTATTACCCGTAATTTTATCATTATTAATTGTTTGACTTTTACTACAAGCAGATGTTTTTGTTGAAGTATATAGTGCAACATTTCCATCTGTTTGCATAATTAAATAAATACTCCCATCGGTTGAACCTAAAAATTCATTTGGCCCAAGAGTTTCACCAGAAATCATATAATTTCTACTGAATTTAGATTTAGATGCAGTAAAATTCGCATTAGGCATTTTTTGTTGTCCAGCTGTCATTGTTGACCATATTAAACCTTGGTTATCATTTGGTCCTTGACCCCTATAAATACACATATTACCATCGTCTTGAAGAATTAAATAAAAAAAACTAGATGGCTCTTCATTATTATATACTGCATTTGACCAACCACCACCGCTCCAGGTTCCGTCTTTTAAATTCTTACAGTTACCTGCCTTACCATATTTATGTGTTTGTTCGATACTATTACTTAAAGTACATTGCGCATTTGTTCCTGATGTTGAATTTTGTAATCCAAATAATTTATACCCATTTTGAGTTGCTATATTTTTACATTGTTCATAATTATATTTTTGAGACCCATTATTATACATTGTCATTGCTCTATTTGAATTATCCAAATAACAACCAAGATAGTTACTCGGGTTTGAATTTAAATAAGGGCTACTATATACATAACTACCACCAGATTTTAATACTGATAAAGAACCGTTATGTGTTAAAATAGCAGATATACCACTATGATCATTAATATTTGAAGACCATAATGCTATATTTTTATATGTTAATGCGTTTCCATACATTTTTGAAGTTGCTAAATCATTGCTTACTAAACATCTTGCTGTGCCATCTAGCTTACTATCTTGGATACCAAAATATTTATAACCTTTTGTTAGTGCATATTCTTGACATTCATCAAATGTAACATATACAAAACCGTCAATATCTGATTGTATATAGTTCATCGCATTATTTGTTTGACTAAAATCGGTATTTGTATATAAATTCCAGATTGATATTTGAACACACGTCCTATTTCCTGATTTATCATTTGAATCACCGCAATTTAATACAATACAAACATATGATTGATATGGTTTTGGGTTATTAATTTCATATGTTTTTAATCCATAATTTAATGATTGATTTGTTTGATTATCAACTTGATACCACGTATTATTATTATATCCTAGAATAAGCCAACTATTTGGACTTCTACTATTTGGTTTTCCACAACAATCTTGTCTTCCTTGTAAATCATATTTTGTTAAAGTATAACTTGTTGCTTGCGGTGTATCAAACCCAGGCATTTTTATTTGTAAATATTCTCCTTTTGCAGTTTGTTTCTGTTGATAAACGTCTATATAACTTAATTTATTTATGCCGATATATTCTCCTGTATTTGCATTATATTTTGTGTCATTACTAACATCGCTATGCCAATATGTCTTGTTGTTTCTTGTAAATGCGTTCCACGGACCAAATGTATTATTATTTTTTAAATAAGTACTTGATGCATATGATGTGAATCCATTTACAACATTACTTGAATTCATAATAGGCACAAATAATATGTCTGCGATGGACTGTTTATTATTATAACAACCTAAATAATTTGATTCGGGTGCTTTTATTAAATTATTAACATATACATTTAGTCCTTCTAAACCACAACTTTGAGATAACTGCATATTTGTGCCAATTACTAGTGGCGGTTGTAATGGTATTACATTACCTTGTATATTATATTCTTTCACCCACGGCAAACTAATTTCAACTATTTTTATATTTAAATTAGGACAACCATTTATACCATTTAAACTATTTAAAATCTCATTATTAGGTATTAACTTTACAACACCTTGATTTGTAACATAGCATATTTGCCCTGTAGTAAAACGAATATATTTGTTTAAATATTGATTATTTTTACTTATACGATTTATATAATCGGTATTATTTACATTTATTTGTGTAATTAAATTATTATACTTGTTTAAAGTATTTGTGTATTCTTGTTTGATATTATCTAATGCGTCTTTTTTAAAAGTTATATTATTTTCAAACGTTTCTAGTAACATATTTTCTTTATTTGCTGTTTTTTTTTGTTGAAAATCTTTAAATTTACTACCTTGAACCAACGAAGGAGGTATAAAACTAACTGTTTTATTTTTGTATTTATTATTATTGTTATTGTTATTTTTCGTGAAACTAGTATTTAGTTGTTTTGCTTCTGAAATACAATCATTTATTTCTTTCATATAATATAATACAAATAGAAAAAATAGACAAATAATTATCACTGTTTTATTTTGTAATAATTATTTGTCTACACTATTGTAAAATATGAAATAAAAATAATTGGAAACACCTTTTATTTTTATTTAACCTCTAATAAACACATTTTCAAAATAAATAAGTTTTTACTTTGATGTAAATAATAATACAAATATAATAATAACAAGTATAAATATTAATACCCTATTATTTTGATTTCCTGCTGTTGAATTAATTAATATAACAAATAATATTATTGTTATTACTAGTAATATAACATAACGATAATAATGCTGGGTTACTTGAAATGAAGTAACATCCTGTGTTTCTTGTAATGAATCATAATCACGAATCATTTTATTAATATTCATCTTGTCGTTGAGTAGTTTATCATAATTTTTTTGTAAAATTTGTTGTTTGATACTATTTTCATGTAAAGTATTTTCATACAAAGGATAAGATTTATTAATAGTGTTTAACATTTGTTTATTAATTCTTATTAATTCTTCATTGATTAATTGTAATTGATAATTATAATACTGTGATTTTAGAACAATTGCAGTTTGTTCTTTGTCAGTTGATTTTATGATTTTACCGTCGCCTTTTCTCAAAAAACAATTTGAGTTGTTTGTTAAAAATGTAGCCCCTGTACAGTTACTATTTAAAGAACACTTATTCATACAATCATTCACAGTAGTATTTTGTAAATCAGATAATGAAGAAGTTCCCCAAAAAGAAGAATGCGGGACTGTAATAAATTGATTACTTGTATTAGTTGTATTACTATTAAGGTAATTAATATAATCTGTATATGTTTTTTGATATTGTACAAGTATTACATTATATTGTTTTGTTAAATTTTCTATTTCTGTCATTATATATATGTAAAAAGAAAACAAATTATATAATAAGCAATATGCACGTGCATATAATCCCTACTAAAACAGTAAAATTTTTTAAATAATTAATGTTGTATATTTGTTTATAATCATCTATCATTATATCAGAACTATTGTATTTATTTATCAAATTCACTAAAGTATTTTTTAACTTGGCATTTTTTATTTTTTCTTTTTCAATATCAATATTCAATATTTTTAATTCTTTATTTATTTTTGTATGATCTTTTTCAACATTATTTGAAATGACAAATAACTCTGTCATAATATTATTTAAATTAGTTTTAATATTTTCAAAAATATTTTGATATTCACTATAATTTGGATTTTTATGATAAAATACATAATATTTTGTAAAATCGCTTATTAAACCAGATAATTTTTCTTTTAAAATATTTGCTTTTTCTTTATATTCACTTGCGCTGGCTATCATTATTTCTTGGTTTTCCATTTAATATATATAATTAAAATAATGAAACTACTAAATGCATAAACGATAAAATATTGTTGTGATTGATGTTTTACTTGGACGTATAATTTTGCAAATCATCCCAGGACGTAAACAAATTGCTTTTGCAACAGGGTCAAAACGCGATATTTCAGGAAATTGATTTGTATTAGTGATATTATACTTTTTCATAATTTCATTCACTTCTTCATTATTATACATAGGAATATGCATTGGAACAAGAATGTGATTTAAAATATTAAATTGTAATCTACTGATACTTTCAACTACAACATATATTTGTTTTTTTGACCACAAATCTTTCAAAATAGTGTTTATATTATCATTCACATCATCTTTCACAATTATATAAAGAGTGTCATCTTTTGTAAGATGCGATTCTGACGTATTTATATCTAACAAAAACAAATCTTCAACCATGTTTTGAATACTTGCGAATTTTATAGGATTATTTAAAAAGTATTTTATGTAAATTCTGTTTTTACGTTTTGTATTTATATTTTCTACATTTTTTTCTAAACTCATGTCTAACTGGTTATTTAACACCATAGAATTAACTTCATTATAACTAAAATTAGAGTAATCATCAGTATTATAATCTAAATTATCCATTAATTCAAGAACAGTTTTTCTTGATTTATAAATTAATGAAGTTAATATATTAGACGACATGTTTATTTTATCTATTATAATAATTTAATAATTTAATATTTATCTCATTTTTATTTTATTATTATTATTTTATTATTTTCTTGTGACTTGTCTAAATTATCATCAAATTCATTATCTATAATATTATCATAATTAATTTTATCTGTTATATCTTCTATTTCTAAAATCGATTTAACTGGTGTTAAATTTATTGTTCCGCCTTCTTTATATGGAATAAATTTTGGTGATGAGGTATCACTGCTTGAAGTAGATATATCACTAGAATAGTATGCAGGTGAAAAAGGTGCATATTCAATCGATTTAGAACTCTCAGGAGTTACTGGTCCTCTCTCTGGTGTAACTGGTCCTCCCTCAGGAGTAACTGGTCCTCCCTCTGGAGTAACTGGTCCTCCCTCTGGAGTAACTGGTCCTCCCTCTGGAGTTACTGGTGCTTCATATAATTCTGTCGTTTCTTTTATAGATGATAATATTGTTTGTATTTTATCTTTATAAACCTTAATATCTTTAGTTAGATCATTTGTTTTATCAAGATGTAATAAATTATTAATATTATTTGAATATGATAAACTCAATAAATTATCAACATTGTCATCAGTTATTATACGCATCTGAATATTCATACATTGTAATTCTTGAATTAATAATTTGAATGCATATGGTATTCGTAATATACTAAAGGTTCTACCAAATCTAGATATATTTTGTATATTTAATGTTCCATCTAAATTAGTACTAAATTTAATAGGACCATCCGCAAAAGGGCTCAAAAACACGTTACGAAATTCATTATAAATAGATATTGCGCCTGTTTTATTACAAATCGCCATATAATACTCGTCTCCTCTAACCAAAAAAGACTCATTTAAAAAATAAGACATTCCGTGTGCTAACACACCATCGCGCTCCATTTCACCTATTCTTAATCCTCCGTCATTTGCACGACCTTGAACAGTTTGTCTTGTTAAATTATTCCTAGGTCCTTTTGCACGATAATTAATTTTATCTTTCACCATATGTTTTAAACGCATATAATATGTTGGACCAATATAAATATCTGCTTCAATTTGATTTCCAGTCATTCCATTATAAAGTATTTGATTGCCGGTTGAATTGAAACCTTGTTTTACTAAAAGCGGTCCATATGTAGAATAATTAGACCCTTTTACTTGAAAAGCTGTACAATCACCATATGTTCCATATGTAACACACACCTTGCCAAATAAAGACTCTACAATTTGTCCAATTGTCATACGAGATGGTATTGCGTGAGGGTTAATGATTAAATCAGGTCTTAATCCGTCAGAAGTAAATGGCATATCTTTTTCTGGAATAATTAAACCAATTGTTCCTTTTTGCCCAGAACGAGATGCCATTTTGTCTCCAATCGCAGGAATTCTCTCTTCGCGTATTCTCACCTTTGCAATATTAAACCCTTCTTCTCCCTGAGTAATAAAGGATTTATCTACAAATCCTAGTTGGCCCTTTTTAGGTTTTACTGAATCGTCAATATATTGAGTTTTATTCTCTTCATCTGAAACGACTTTTCCTATTAAAATAATTTTATCGTGTAAAGGCGTGTTTTCTTTTATGATACCACTATCATTTAGTAAACTATAATCGTAACCAGGTTTAATACCTAACACATCGTGCTTTTCAATATTTTTAAAACTTGAATTAACATTACCGGATACTGTTGCGCTTGCTTCACTTGATTCATACATTGAATAATACGTTGTTCTAAAAATACCTCTATTTACAGAACCTTCATTAATTAAAATGGCGTCTTCAACATTATACCCAGTATATGACATAATAGCTACAATAGCATTGATACCATAAGGGTTTTCTTCATTATTTATGTATTCTAAATACCTAGATTTAATTAAAGGGGTCTGGCCGTAATTTAATACAACACCCATTTTATCTATTCTCACTTGATAATTTGTATGATAAACAGAGACAGCTTGCTTACTTTGACCACACGAGAACGCATTTCTAGTAACAGGATTATGCTCTGGATAAATAATTAAATTACCCATAACTCCCAAAATGAGTGACGGATGAATTTCAATATGGGTATAATTTTTTTTATATTTAACTTCTACATCATTATTTGCGATTAATGCGTTTCCTTCTTCTGCAGTATCAATATAATCAATAATCGACATATTTTCCTTTAAATATTTTTCAATTTCTTTAGAACTCTTTTTAGAAAGGGTTGTGTATAATTCGTTAACATTATATATTTTATTTGACTTATAATTAAATAATTTATCAGATTTTGCTGCCAATCCAGAAACAATTTCTTTCCAAGATAACTTATTTATATTAACGTGTTCTCTTTTAAAACTTATTTTAGAATCTTCTATGTAGTAAATAGGTCTAGACAATCTACCCCCGTCTGTAAAAATGAATACTTCATTGGTTTGATATTCAAATAAAATACTTGTAAATATAGGAATTATACCATTTCTTCTATATAATCTTAACTTATTTACAAATACAATGGGGTTTTCAATGACACCTATCCAATTACCATTTACAAAAACTTTTGAGCATTCTGCCAAATACTCTTTTCTACAATTAGATATTACTTTTAGTAATGTATATTTTTTTAACCACGTGATAATTGGTGTAGATGAAAAACTACTAGTAATATGTGTTGTAAGAGATAAATGTTTATGAATTCCAATATTGCCTCCGTCTGGTGTATCAATAGGGTCTATCACTCCCCACTGCGAACTATTTAACAGTCTAGGCCCAATGGATTTTGAGTTTGCATTAAATTCTAAATTTATTTTTCTTAAATGAGATATAAAAGTATAATAACTTAATCTGTTTAAATCTTGAACAATGCCTTCTCTTTTTGTATGACGTTCTTCAGAACCCCAACTACCTTTAAATGCCTTTTTAAATCCATTCTCAACAATTTTATCCTTAAAAAATTCTTTGAAATTAGACTCTATTAATGAAGTAAAATTATTCTTGTATTTATTTTTATCTACATTTTTATCTTGCGGTTGTTCTTCATTGTCTTTATATTCACCTTTATGATAATAATACTCTTTATCAATCTTTTGTGTAATATCTTTTTTTTGAATTAAATAATATTCACGAAACAAATCATAAATTAATGAACCAGCTAACTCAACGCGTCTATATCGGAAATTATCTATATTCGGAGGATTTTCTTGACCTGTAAATACTTTTAATAACTTATTAACCATATAACCAATAAAATAAGCTTTATCATTAAAATTGATATCACCAATATGTGGTAAAAAATAGTCTGATAAAATTTCAAGAACGCTTGATACAGTTCTTCGTTTTGTAAAGAGAGAAATATATTTTATTGCACTTATTTGATTAAATATTTCATTTGCGTCATGAACAGACGGAACAAATAAGTCTACATATTCTTTATTTTTCTCTAAATCTAATAAACACGTTTTAATTATATCTTTATCAGATATAACTCCTAATGCCCTCATTACAATGAACAATGGGATTGGTGTTTTCACATTTGGAATGCTAGCAACAATTTGATTATTTGAGAATTTTGAATTTGGGGCAACTATTTGGACATATGTTTTACGAACAGGTTTAGATGCATCTTCTGAAACTGACTTGACCTCAGCAGAATAACTATATACATCATCTTCATCATCATATTTTATAATACGAATTATATTATCTGCGTGAGTTTCTTGTGAAATAATTACTTTTTCTTTTCCATCAATAATAAAATAACCACCATAATCGTTTTTACATTCTCCCATATTAAATCTAACATCCTTTGTTAACTTATTCAATATACATAAGTCAGACTGAAGCATAATAGGAAATCTTCCAAGATATATTTTTTCTAAAGTAATTGAATGTTCAATTTTTTCTTCGCCTCTATAATAAATAAAATCAACATCTACATCATAATGTATAGTAATTCCGTAAGTCATATTTCTTAACCTTGCATCATTTGGGTACATATAATGAGAACGCGTATTATCATTTATAATGGGTTTCCCGAAATATAATTTTTTCCCATCTTTACCTGCTAAGTAAAGTAAGCATTCATTGTTTTTATCTTTATCAGTATTATCAATAAAACGTATTGGATTATTTTCACTAAAAATTCTATTAATATCAAAATTGAAAAAATTATTATATGACTCTAAATGGTGAGAAACTAAATTATTTGGGTTTTCTGTAAAATATTTATCTATAATATTCCAAGATATTTCATCCATAGTACTATTAGTATCACTTTTATTCATTTTATATTATACTAATCATATTTTTTTATAATATTTATAGTATAATGTATAAAATAAAATATTTACAAATTTTTGTGAATATACAAAAGTATAGAGAGATTTTTACACGAATTTTATGGGTTAAATACAAATAAACAAATTACTTGAAACATAGTTATCAAATATATAAATCATAACTGTGTGTTGTCTCGTTTTTATTATTTTTCATTGTTTTTTATTATTTTTCAATGTTTTTCAATGTTTTTATACTTTTACTTTTTTTATATTTATAAGTAGTCTGTTTTTTTGCTATTGGTAAAACTGTCCACGGCTGTGATGGCCTATCATGTAAAAATGGACCAAACATTTCATACTGCCTATGTTCTTTTATAAAATCTTTTTTTATAAAAGGAGTACCACACGAATTGCCGTATCTTCCACAAATTGACATTTTTTTTGCCATATTAGAGTCACAAACAAACCCGTCTAGAGCACCGTGTGGAGCATAAGGCAATGGTCTTCCAGCAGCAGACATAAATTCTCTAGCATCTAATTCATAATGTGAGCAAACTGTTCTAGAACTTTTATTATTTTTTTTAAGATAAACATCATAGTGGTCAGATATTATTTTCTTAGCAACATCAATATTTAACTTTCCTTTATTTTTATCAATAAGGTCAGATAATCTTACCATTCTTGCACCTTGATGTCTTCTTACATCAAAAAACCCTTGATTAATACATTCTAAATTTCTAATTCTCGCGTCATACGTTGCATTAAAACCAATAAAATATCCATTTTTGGTTCTCTCAATATTGTGATATTGAAGTCCTAGTTCTATTCTCATTATTTCATTATTATTTATATCTCCAAACAACCAAGAGTTTGCATAGTCTCCTGAATTATTTTCCAATAAAATGTTAATGTAATCATCAAGATTATTACCATATTGCATTGCTTTGCGAATACGATATGCAATGGGAGTTTTTTTTTCATACATAATGAAACCGCCAATTGTAGTTTCTGTTCCAATAATTCCTTTTGAAGTAACAAAAAAATCTGTGCCACTCCATATCCAACAAGGCGACGTCTGCATAATGAATCGCGCACCCTTATCCGGTTGCACATCTAAAACAATATAAGCATATTGACCGTCTATAAAATCAGAAAACGAATTGTGTGCAACTACAATTTTGCCGTCTTTTGTCCAATCATTACCTACAGCAATAAAAGCACTACATTTATCTCTTGCCCCACCTTCAATTTGTTTTTGTGTAGTAGAATTTTGTGTAATATCTGTAGATTGATACCAATATGGTATTGACATATAAAAATTCCACGCAATAATTTCTTTAATAGTTGTTGTACAACCATTATCATTTAGTCCTTCGGCAATTCCACTCATTTCTTCAAACATTTCAGGAAAATCTTTTTTTGTAAAATCATAAAAATCGTCGTTTATTTTTTCAATAAAAAAATCCCACGATTTACCATAAGACTCATACATTAAAAACTTGAGCATTTTTTGAATTTTAGAAAAATCATCTGCGCATAAATAACCATATGCATATCCTCTTTCTCTCGGTTTTCCTTTAATTGATATATATTTCCAACCATTTTTTTCATATTTATACCCATTAACTGCCTTCATTTATATTTATAAATATATAATTTATAAATATATCATTACATATTTAACATTAGTATTCCAATAATTAAAAATAATAAAATAAATGGCAAAAATACTAATAGCCAAGATAACGCAGTGTTGCCGTCTTTACATATTAAATTTAATACATAAGTCCAAAATAATATATATATTAATTTAACAATAAATACAATTGTTGTATTAGGAACGCGACAAGAAAATGACCCTAAACTATAACTATTTGAATTGCCAATATTCTGAATAAATACAATAATCAAAGCAAACATAGATATCGTAAAATATAACATAGAAGGGGTGCATAATTTTTTATATCTATCCAATAGTTTCATTTATATATTATTCAAAGAAAAAATAAGATTATTTAGATATATGTTTCAGTTGTCCTTGCCACGCCATAGGATTATTTGGTGGAGAATTCCCATTAAGAATATTATATGTACTACCAATACCATAATTCAGCTGTCTTCCTAAATTAATAAAATCTTGACTTAAAAAATTAGACAGATTACCACCGTGCATTTTTTTATTAAATTTTTTAGCAACATTCATCTTTTTACCTCCGCGTATAGGAACCGGACTTCCTAAAAAGGGTGGATTTGCATTTATATTTTGCATACTTGTTTGTGGATCTCCATTATTATACAAGTTATTTTTATAATAATTTGCATCTCCTGGTATGTTATTCACCCCTGGCAAATTAGTTACACTATTATAAGGATTTCCAACTAGTCCATTTGGATAAGGAATTCCATTATTGCTAATAATTGAATTATTTCCTCCTTTCATTTGATTATTTTTATGACTTTTTTTATGACTCTTTTTATTACTTTTATGTTTTTTTCCGCCTAATTGTAATCCACATCCACAACTTCCGCCTTTTTGCATTTGTAAAGGATTTAAAAAATTGAACCCGCTTGATGGCGGACCAGTAGATGGATACATTGGGTTTTCGCCATTCGTATTTGTATAAGCTAAAAAAGGATTAGTTACAGTTGGACCTGTATAAGGATAGGCAACATTTACATCTGCACTAAGCAACTTACCTCCTGAATATTTTTTATTTTTATGTAAATTTTTAAATGTTTTTGCACAACCACGCATTTTATACATTTTAGTATTTTCTTTTTTTGTATATATATTTTTTTTCATTTATTTATACATTAACTAAAGAAATTATTCAATATCTACATGTGTTAAGAAATGTCTTCTACAACACATTTTTTTCATATTTAACTCGTCTAAAACCCTACCTTCTGGGGTTTTCTCTCGAAAATCTTTTGTAAGATAAATTACTTTATCGAACTTCATATTATTTTGTAACTTTATTTTACATACTTCTTGAGTATAATATCTATATTTATCTGCAATAACCATACCACACGTAAAACATTTAATAGGAATAATCATTTTTTATATAGTATAAATATACATTATATAATTTTAAATCATTTTTATTTTTTTTCTAAATAGATAAACAACTTACAATATAATTTTTTATTGTAATTCAGGTATAATTATTTACAAATGTAATATTATAAATTTATAATAATACAAATTACAACGAATAATAATACCATTATTGTTTTACTATTCATACATTCGTGTTACAATTCTTTTACTATATAACCTTTATTTGTTTTTACTTTAATATGTTGTGTTTTTGTTTCTTTATGAAAATCATCGTGACATTTTTTACATAAACTCAATAAATTTGGCAATTTATTTTTATGAGCTTTTATCCCGTCAAGATGTAAATACCCGTCGTTATCTGCGGACGATTGATGAATTAGATGATGAACTTCTGAACTAACGTTTAAATTACAATTTTCACAAATACCAATTAATTTTTTTGAATTAAAATGGGAAATTTTTTTTGAGAGAACACCTTCACTTTGTTTATTGTATTTCATACGAATTTCATAAGCTAACTCTATGAAATCATCTGGCAAATTCAAACTTTTGGCTACTTCTAATCCATATACACCGCTTCCAGGTCCATCTTTTAACTTTCTATCGTATATTAGTAAATCCTTTTCTTTATCGTACACTACTGACATATGTTTTATTTTTAAACTATCAATGCCTGTAATCTCATCATAGTTAACAATTTCGTGTAAATGAGTAGCAAATATACAACTTGCTTTTTTTGTATGCAAATTACAAATTGCAGAAACACATATACTTATAGCAGATGTAATTTCAGTTCCAGAACACAACTCGTCTCCTAAAACCAAACTATTTTTATCTGCTAGTCTTAAGATTGTTCTTAGTTCAGACATTTCAACTGCAAATGTTGATAGCCCTTTAAAAATATTATCATTGCCCAATATTCTGGTGAATATATATTTATAAGGTTTAAAAATAAATTCACTACACGGAACATATAATCCTGCTTGCGCCATCATAACTGAAATACCTAAGCTTTTGATTAAGCTTGTTTTACCAACTGCGTTTGTCCCATATAATAAAATAAAATCAGTATCATTATCTCCTAATATTATATTATTTGTAACATAAAATTCATTTGTTTGTAAGTTTTCTATTAAAATGTGACGGATATTTGTAGCTTTTACAAATGATTTATCTGCAGTTTGAATATTAGGTTTGCAAAAATTATATTTTTTACTTGTATTAGCTTTACTTAATATAATATCTAAGTATGTAACAAAGTTAATTATTTGCTCTATTTTTTCTTGATATTTCTCTCCAAATATATATATAAAGTTATTATATACTCTTAAAATTAAATCCCGAATACATGATTTTGTGATTGAAATATTATTACAGAGTTTATCTATTTGGTTATCACAAATAAATGTATTTGATGCGGTTTGTTTTAAATAATTAAAACCGCCCTTTTTAATAAAAAACTGAATAGACTTATCATTATATTTTAATTGAATTGGTGTTTCTTGTGGAGGCAACAATTCTTCTAATATTTTCGCACGTTTATTTGTTGTTACTAAACTATAATTATTTTTTTCTGTTTCGTGAATTTTCACATAATCATTTGTTTTAATATTTTTTTCTTTGTTTTTTATTAAATCGCTTAAATAGTTTTTTATGGTTTCTAATTGAAATACTGAATCTTGAATAATACTTGTTTTTTCATCTAGTATATCATCAATACCATTGTTGATAAAATTATGTTCAAACGATTGCAATTGTTCAATCTCTTTTGCTAACTCTAAATTTAAATAGTGATGAATAAAGTTATTAATATCAATACAATCTTTTTTGATGTTTAATATATTTATATCTTTGAATGTTAAATATTGTACTATTATTGTATCATCTATAACTGCATCATACAACTCAATTATAGTATTTATGTTATTATATAAATTATAAAAAGAATTAGGGGAAATTTTTTTTATAAAGACTTGTCTCTCCCATTTTGAAATATCCTTAATTTCTTTTAACTTTGATGATAACACATTAAAATATATATCAAATTTGTTTAATATATATTCAATTATATCATATTCATTATTTAAAAATTCTTCATTTGTGGTAGGATTCAAAAAATGGTAACTAAATTTGCGCTTACCCATTGGGGTAAGACAATTATTCAGCAATTTTAAAACAGATGAGCATTTACCATTATAATTATTATCATCAATAATATTGAGTTGTTTTAATGAATGATTTGCTAAAATTAACCGCTCTGTAAAATTGTCAAACTTAGGTTCGCTTATTTTATATACAAGGTGTGGGTTATGTTGATACATAAAATCAAGCAGATAACAAAATGACTGAGTTGCTATTATATTATCATAAAAATTTTGAAAAAATATATCATTGTCATTTATTTTATAAAATTTATTTAAAATTTCTTTTTGGTATATTTGTTTCATACAATTATGTACTCTAACATATTTTTCTGTATTTGTATTTGTATTTGGCGTATCTAAGCTTATTTTATGGATTACCTTACATTTTACATTTACATAATTAATTATATCATTTATGTTATCTTGAGGTAAGTTTGATATAATAATAAATTCACTTGGATTATAAATTGAAATAAAACGCTCTAGTTCATCAAATGTAGTAGGTGCATTTAAATACTTTTCTTTATATTCAAAAATATTTGTGTTTCCTGTATAAATATCAATATTTGATATACCAATCACGACAACCTTTCCTTTAGTAAATTTGTTGTCAATTAAATCAATCCACACACAAGTAGTATTATTTGTTAACTGTGTATTTTCATTTGCAAAAAATGTACCTGGTGAATAAATACCATACAATGAACGGTTACTATTTTATGCGGCTACGTCTTGTTTATATACAACGGCAGTATATCCAGCATCTTGAATTTTCCGCAAATATTTATCAATCATAAAATCTTTGAATCCTGCCATAACAACTATTTTATTTTCTAAAGTTGAATTTTTATCCACTACATTTAATTCACAAATTTGAGAGAATTCAATTATTTTACTACCTGTTATGTTACCTATTTTATCCTTTAACCCATACACTTCAAAAAAAGACCCGACTTGCATAAGCATTATTGTATTGTCACCATATTCACGTGCGTATTTCTCGCTAATCTCAAAAAATTCTTTTATTAGCGCCATTATAATATATTATTAACAAACCTTTATATTATTTATAAAAAAACATATAACGTTGTATGGTGATGTTTTTATATATAAAACTAACAATTGGCACATTTATTCATTTCTATATGTCAATATATATTACTAACAAATTATAAAATTTCTTTATTATGTTTTTTTATATCTAGAACTAAAAAATGGTCGAATTTTTTCCCAATTATATATGTCAAAATAAACTTTTTTATATTTCTATAAACACTACTTGGAATTATGTTAAACTTATAGTATAAGTATTTAATAAAAATTAAAAGATAGGTTGCGTAAAAAGGAATGTCTGTTTTGTCTACGTGTTCTTTCAGAATTTCCTTTTTATATTTTTGGTTATGTATAGAAAACTCAACAATAATATTATTTTCTTTAGTTTTATATAATAATTTATAACCTGTAATTAATTTATTATTTACATTCAACTTCCAAATAAATTTTTTGAATTCTGATTTTTCTACGTCTAGTAAGTGCATCATTTTAATAATTGTGCTGTTTTCGTTTTCAGTAAATATATCTACATCAATATCACTATATTTTGGCAAATAATCGTTTCTTTGTACACTCCCAAAAAAATATAATTTAGTATCTAAATAATTACTTAAACGATTAAAAAATATCGTTTCAAAACTGGTCAATCTATTTCGCGTATGCTCCATCTACTAAATTAGGAGATAAAATTATTGACTTTTTATGACTTTATAAAGTTATGTAATAAATTTTCTTCATTAATGTTTGTAACATCTCCTGTTAACATTGCAGACTCATATAATTTTCTAAGTACATCATTTGGAGTATTTGTGCCAATTTTTATTAAGTTATGTTCTCTAAGATATTTTTTAATTTCATCTATCGACTTATTTTTTAACTCTTTTTGTGAAGAAATAACTAACTTTTGCGTTGGTTTATCTTTTAATAAAATACTGACTGTTTTCTTATTATTAGATTTTCCTAACGTATACTTTTTACGAATTGTTTTATTATATTTATTCGCCGTGCTAAATGTGGGTTGTCTTGATTTTGTATCGTTTTGCTCTGTCATAATTGGTTTAAATTTATCCTTTAAAGCTTGCAATTTTATCTCTCTTTCACTATTATTTTTGTTTGTTTGACTTATACTTATAGAAATTGGTTTATTTACATTATTTACAGGAAAAATTTTTTGAGTTTTTCTCCATTCTCTATAGGTAGGTTTTATTCCTCCTTTTAATATACCATAAGGAATATCTTCATTTACATTATTTATTTGTGTTAGTGGTTGGGTGTGTGTTATTGGTTGCGTATATGTGATTGGTTGGGTGTGTGTTATTGGTGGTGGGTGTATTAATTGTTGTGTTTGTATTGTCGGTTGTCTTTGTATTAACTGTGGTTCTGAAAGTGGTGGTCGTTGATTTTTAATTATAATTGGCTCGATTGGCACTTTTAATTCATCTGGTAGTTCATTAAAAACAAAAGGTGTTGAATTATAATTTTTTACAGTCTTACATCTTAATTCTTCTTTTTTTATATCTTGTTTTTGTTGATTTGTTAGTTTTTGCAAATAATTAATTGAATCATTGAATTCATCTGTGTATTTTAAAATATCAATGCCTTCTTTGTCTTCATATACCTCGCTATTATGCTGTTCTTGTGATTTATGTTCTTTAATTCTTTTAAGTAATTTGTTTTTTAACACATTTGGAGATATTAATGGTTTCATATCAAGCGAATGGCTTTTAACTTTATTTTTTTGTGTTTTTAGTGTATTTTTAATTGAAAGTAATCTTGGGTCTATTTCTATTTTTTTATTTGACATCTTTTTATTTATTCAATATTAAATTTTTACATTTTACGCCGAAATTATCATCACTAAACAATTTAAAAATAAATTGAATTAATTTAATATACATTAGTTAAATAATAATCCAAAAACTAGTAAAAACTAGTAAAATCTAGTTAAACAATAATTAATAATAACTAATAATAATTCAAAAATCTAGTAAAAACAATCAACGCGAAGAAAATGATTAAAGATAATAAATATATTGAAACTCCTTGGCATATTATTGAATCATATTTCAAAAGTCATCATTTAGAGAGATTAGTTCGTCATCAACTTGAATCTTATGATAACTTTGTTGAATATCAAATTATTAAAACAATAGAAATGTTTAATTCAGTACATATTGCTTCTGAACACGATTATGACCCAATTAATCAAAAATATTTACTAGAAATATTTATTACTTTTGATAATTTTCATATACATAGACCACAAATACACGAAAATAATGGTGCGATTAAGTTAATGTTTCCACAAGAAGCAAGACTAAGAAATTTTACCTATTCTTCAAATATGACAATTGATATAAATATTAAATATGTTGTCCGGTCAGGCTCTAAATTAGAAAATGTGCAAACATTTTATAATACTTTAACAGAAATACAAATCGGAAAATTACCAATTATGTTAAAATCTAGAATTTGTGTATTAAATCAATATAAATATTTTGAAAATACCCAAACCGGTGAATGTAAATATGATGCCGGAGGTTATTTTATTATAAATGGTTCTGAAAAAACTGTATTAGGTCAAGAAAGAGCTGCCGAAAATAGAGTATATGTTTTCAATATATCAAAGACAAATACGAAATATATTTGGTTGGCAGAAATAAAATCAATTCCAGATTTTAAATGTATCTCTCCTAAACAAATTAATATGATGATTTCATCTAAAAATAATGGTTATGGCTTTCCTATTCATGTGCAATTACCTAGAGTTAAGCAACCTGTACCATTATTTATTCTATTTCGCGCGCTAGGTATTATATCTGATAAAGAAATATGCAGAATAATTTTATTAGACGTCCATAATACAAAAAATAAAAATATGCTTAATGCATTACAAGGTTGTATTATAGACGCAAATAAGTACTTAACACAAGAAGTATGTATTAAATATATCACTACGTTTGTTATGTTTACGCCTATTAATATGGATAAAGAAACAGGTATTAAAAAAAAATGGGACTTTACCCTAGATATATTGAACAATGATGTTTTTCCGCATTGTCGAGGTATGACACAAAAAATATATTTTTTAGGATACATGACAAATAAAATCCTACAAGCAAGTTTTGATATAATTAAACAAGATGACCGCGATTCATATATTAATAAAAGAATTGACCTTACAGGCACTTTATTAAACAATCTGTTTCGTAACTATTTTAATAAACTTGTAAAAGATATGGAAAAACAAGTAATACGTGAAATAAATACAGGTTCTTGGAGGTCAACTGATGATTATATGAATATTATAAATCGAACAAATATATGTAAAATTATTAAATCAATAACTATTGAAAACGGGATTAAAAAAGCACTTGCAACAGGTGATTTTGGCATTAAAAATATAAATAGTAGCAAAGTAGGAGTTGCGCAAGTATTAAATCGTTTAACATATATTTCTAGTTTAAGTCATACAAGAAGAATTTCTACACCAATAGATAAAAATGGAAAATTAATTCCACCACGCAAACTGCATAATACTTCTTGGGGGTTTTTATGTCCTGCAGAAACACCAGAAGGTCAATCTGTAGGTATTGTCAAAAATATTAGTTATATGACACATATTACTATTTATTCTGAACCACAAACATTGTATGATTACATTTTACCACAAATTATTAATATTACAGATGAAAACATAAAAATGTATGATTTGTATAATAATGTAAAAGTATTTATAAATGGTTCGTGGGTAGGTATTACAGAAGAACCCCAAGTTTTATATTGTGATTTAAAAGATAAAAAATATAAAGGAATTATTAATATTTACACTTCTATTATTTTTGACTATAAATCACGTGAAATAAGAGTATGTAATGATGGAGGACGTTTAACTAGACCGTTATTACGCATTAAAAATAATGACGTTTTAATTACAAACAATATTATAGAAAAATTAAACAATTTGGAACTTAATTGGGATCATTTATTAACAAGTAATCTTTTGGATGATTCGGTAATAGAATATATTGACCCAGATGAACAGAATTTATCAATGATTTCAACAACCCCTGCTGAAATAATAACAAATAAAGACAACTCATTTATTTATAAATATACACATTGTGAAATTCATCCTAGTACAATATTTGGTATTTTAGCCTCGTGTATTCCGTTTCCAGAACATAATCAATCTCCTAGAAATTGTTATCAATGCGCACAAGGCAAACAAGCAATGGGTGTTTATGTAACTAATTATGATAGTAGAATGGATAAAACAGCATACTTATTAAACTATCCAACAAGACCTTTAGTAGATACTAGAGTTATGAACATAATACAATTAAATAAAATTCCTTCGGGAACAAATGTTATTGTTGCTATTATGACACATACTGGATATAATCAAGAAGATTCGCTATTGTTTAATAAAGGTTCTATTGATAGAGGTCTATTTCTTGCTACTATATATCATACTGAAAAAGATGAAGATAAACAAAAAGTAAATGGAGATGAAGAAATACGTTGTAAGCCAGACCCAACCAAAACAAAAGGAATTAAATTTGCAAATTATAATAAAGTAAATAATAAAGGAGTTATTCCTGAAAACACACGAGTTGAAAATAGAGATGTAATTATCGCTAAAGTTGTGCCAATAAAAGAAAACAGAAATGACCCTAATAAAATAATTAAATATGAAGACCAAAGTAAAACATATAGAACTACTGAAGAAACTTATATTGATAAAAATTATCTTGACCGAAATGGCGAAGGATACAACTTTGCTAAAGTACGTCTTAGAACTATTCGCAAACCAGTAATCGGAGATAAATTTAGTTCAAGACACGGACAAAAAGGTACAATTGGTAATATTATACCAGAATGTGATATGCCTTTTACAAAAAATGGTGTTAGACCAGATATTATTATTAATCCTCACGCAATTCCATCTAGAATGACTATTGGTCAATTAAAAGAAACTGTGCTTGGTAAAGTATTATTAGAACTTGGATTATTTGGAGATGGAACGTCTTTCGGTAAATTTGATGTATCAGAAATTTGTGATGAACTTATTAAATGTGGATATGAAGCACACGGTAATGAATTAATGTGCAACGGTCTTACAGGAGAACAAATCGAATATAGTATATTTATGGGTCCTGCATTTTATCAAAGATTAAAACATATGGTAAATGATAAAACACATAGCAGGTCTATAGGAACAATGGTTATGATGACCAGACAGCCTACTGAAGGTAGAGCTAGAGATGGTGGTCTAAGATTTGGTGAAATGGAGAAAGATTGTATGATATCACACGGCGCGTCACGTTTTACTAAAGGAAGAATGTATGACTCTTCCGATAAATATTCCGTATATGTTTGTAATAAATGTGGATTAATTGCATCATATAATGATAAGATGCAAATACATCATTGTAGAGTATGTGATAATAGAACCACATTCTCTTATGTAGAAATACCATACTCGTGTAAATTATTATTCCAAGAATTGAATACAATGAATATTGCACCAAGATTTATTACAGAACGCTAAATATTTAGAAAATGTTATTACTAATGAAGACCATTTTATTATTAATGAAATCCCAAACTTCTTATTTTAATAATGCAAAATGTTGTTAAAGCAAATAAAATTCCGCCCCATAAAGTATCTAATATAACTGTTAAAAATGACCATCTACTGAATAGTGAATAGTTGGTTGTTTCATATACTCCATAAATAATCAACCCTAATATAAATGCATCAGCAATACCTTTTTTTTGTTCAATAATAAAGTAATTTAACCCAAATATTAAGAAAATATAACATAATGCTGCTCCTAATAAATTCATTTTTAATTCACTAGATTGAACTTTTTGTACCTGATTCTTGAAATAATTTTGCATTCCATTTAAATAAATAAAATCGATTGATACAAAAATAATTGCACTAATTAAAAATAAAATGTTAAACATTTATAATAATAATATATATTTTTTTATATTATTGTATATATATAAATGTCAAATAGTATAGGTGTTGGATTTTCTCCAGTAGCTTCTGGACATTCTGGTTTTACTAGTGGCGGGTTACCGTCTATCCCAATTATTGGTGTAAATATAGTCAATAATCTAAATCGTGGAGGAGGCATACGTGGTATTATGCCACAACAAACTGGTGATACAGACAAAGACTATCCCGAATATGAAAATATTCGTTTTTCTCTTCGTAATTCTTGGAATACAACTTATAAAAACCAATTATCAGCATGTACTATTCCGTTAATTCAAAAAACACAAAAACCTCTTCAAACACCTTTTCGTGTTGTCAATAACGCAGGTGATTTATTACTAAGACAATACTACTCGTGTGGCGGTTCTTGTCAAACATTTCAAAATCGTCCTGGTTTATTTGGTTTAAAACAACGTTTTGGTTCTATCCAAAATCAATGTGATGGTTCACAAGTGGCTCCTGCCGCATGTAATCAACATTGGGTATATGATAGTTCAGATTATGTTAAATTTAAGAAACAAACTGCAATGGCAAAAAACTATAATGATATATCATATGGTGGTTCTAATAATGGTTCTTTTATGGCTTTAAAAGCAGTAAGAAGATACTAAATAAACAATAAATAAATTTATGATTATATTATATTTTACTATATTATATGACTACTCCATATAGTGTAACTACATCAAAAGGTTCTATGTCATATAATAATTATGTAAATTCGCCCATTGTAGGTCCATTAAGTACGCATCAATATCCATCTGTAATGCCATACCATAGTTATGGAACTTTATTTGGTTTAAGACCTACCCCGCCACAGTTTTTACCAAGCCAAGAACCGGTATATTCAGAGATGATAACAAACCCTAGAGTTGCATACAAAAGAGCATTTAGCAACTATAAAAATATTAATAATTCAAATATTAGAAAAGGAGAAGATAAATATATTCAACATGGTGTTTTAGATGAAGGTATTCAAAGTAGTAAATTATTAAATATCTCTCCTCCTATGAGTAAGCATATATATTCATCAGGCAGACAAATCCCGGTCTCTACACATACAAATTATATTGAACCTATTCCTTCATCTATGTATGTAAATATCAAAAAAAGCATTGCTGTAGGAAAAAGTGGTTACAAAGTTGGTCTCGCATTACAAGAACCAATCACAACAAAAAATTACTATCCTAGTGGCGTAAAAACAACTATTAGACGCGCGCGTTCAGGTGGATGTACTGCGCCCAAAAAAAAGGGTTCTATATATAATTATAGCTTAACAAATCCTGCTGTATGCTCTTGGGGAAGTTTACCAAGACAAAATTATTAGAAGAACCTAAAAGGAAAATA
>Ga0114963_10000220_pt1 | contig 37256 bp, 47 predicted proteins | sample C_131016_EF_Meta_FD_87019 | JGI IMG/M metagenome (GOLD analysis project Ga0114963, IMG submission 87019) | Freshwater microbial communities from Lake Croche, Canada to study carbon cycling - C_131016_EF_MetaG | ecosystem: Environmental > Aquatic > Freshwater > Lake | place: Lake Croche, Canada... | reverse complement strand
GTGATCATCTCTTTGCAAAAAGAAAAGGCGGCGATCCTAGCAGCAGCGAGATTAGGCACGCCATTCGATCCAACCGGTATTGCCGCGCTTACCCTGGCGGCTCCACAGCTGGCCAAAGCCAATATCCGTGCGGGTATTTCGGTGGCAACTATTGGCGCCACGGCCATCAAGGCATTCGTGCCACAAAAATTTGATGGCGGTTATTATGATGTGATTGGTCAGACCGACAAACGGAACTACCGAGCCAGAGGAATTGGTACACCGGTTACCGGGTTGCTGCCAAACTTCCCGGTACTGTTTCAATCCGGGGCCACCGGTGGCCCGGTGCTAGCCAGCGAACGTGGCCGGGAATACTTTGTAGCGAATAAAGACCTGGCCAATCCGCGCGTAGCCTCTTACGTGGCCATGATCGACAACATCACCCGTGGGCGCAGTGTCGCGCAATTCGCCACCGGTGGTATCAATCCAACTACGGCAACCTTGCCATCTGCACCCGCGCAGGACCAAATGATGATACGGGAATTTACCAACTCGATTGCAACGCTCAATGCGATTTTGGCAAAAATGCTCAACGGCGGCGTAGTGGCCGTGGTGCCCGATAAAACTACAGTAGATATTTTTGATCGATTCAATACGATTAATAATGCGTCTGGTGGTTTTTATGAATAACTAATCACCATCATCTTTTTTAAGATGATTCATAGGCAGCGAGATATTTAGATCCTTGATGATCGGGTTCACAACGCCCAACCGTTTCACATATCGCTGGAAAACCTCCAGGCTATTCTGCCTGAAATGGTGCATGGCCGAAACAACGTCTACACCGGAATCAAGTAGGAAAAGCGCCAGCGTATCTTTCAATGAATATAACTGAAGGCCTTTTGTACTCTGCAAAAGGCCTTCCTTTTGCATTCTCCGGATGGTTACCCGAAACCGTTCAGATAGTGTATTCTCTCCGATCCGGTCGGGCCTCGGAAATAACTCCTTATTGTGCCGACCTTTTGCCTTCCCAAAAACGTAATACGTTTCCGGATATTCATGTAGATTGAAGGACTTCAATACCTCAATCAAGTCAGATGGGATCGTTATTGTTGAGTTACGGCGGTTTTTAGAATCCTTCCCGGCAAACCGGACCACTCCTGTCCCAAAATCAAAAGCCCCGCAGTGCAAATCCCGTTCCTCCCCTGGTCGAATGGCCAGGTAACCGAGCAGCAAACTGCACAGGTATAAGCCGCGGTCATGCCGCGCAACGTATTGCATGTACTTTTCAAACTCTTGTTTGGAAAATGGGCGGCGCTGCGGATCCCCTTCTACCCTGTTTTGAATCTTCTTACAGAAGTTTTCCGCGATATACCCACGTTTTTCGAGTTCGGTGAACAGGCTTCTAAGGTTATTCTTGCGGGTATTGTGGGTAGTATTGGATACTTTTAACTTAACGATGTTGTAATCGAAGTACCCTTGTACCGTGCTCAATGTCAATTGCTTACAACGCAAAGTTTGCAGGCCTGACTTCACCAGGTACTCAGAAAACCACCGCGCAGTCTCGCGGAAGGTTTTCATTGTTTTCACCTTATCACTTCTTTTCAGGGAAACAGCCAGTTCCAGGGCGGTAATGAAAAACTCATCACCTGGCTGCATAGGCAGCGGTGAAACTTTCGCCCTGATAGCCTCCAGCATTTTGTTGGCTTCGATCAGCCGTACATCAAGATTTGCAATGGAATTTAATTCGAGGCCGTCTTCAGTTGCGCTTTTTCGAAAGCGCCGGCGCTTACCATCCGATCCAGTGAAGTACCACTGGATGTACCATGTTTTTCCAGTCTTTAACTGTGGATTGCTATCTGCTACACGTTTGGACATTTTTTTTTTGGCCTGAACTGGTCTGCCAAGTTATTTGGCAGACCAGCAGGGCAAAAAAGGTGTAACTTAATGATCTTTAGGCGTTTAGTTGCCTATATGGTGGCGGAGGCCGGAAGTACGCCCCTCCACCATATAAACCTATTCCCCTCGCAATCAAAAAATTACACACCGGCTTTGTCCATAAAGTCACACCATATCTGCCAGAAAACGCGATTTTGGCAGACCTCTTGGCAGAGATGTTTGATTGATAATCAATCTATTATATTTTCAACTTAGCCTGTTCTATCAAAGACTTTATTGTTGATAATTCTTCTACATGGAAATAAACGCTTGATTTTACTAGCCTTCCGATCTTCATAAGTCCAAACCAGCTAGCCTTAGTTTCTTCGTAATATACTCCAAACTCAAATCCAGTCCGAGAGATAAACATCACTTCTGTATAAGTAGGAGGCGTTACGGTAATCACCTTGGTTTGAATTTTTTCAATAGATGAAAGCAGTCCACTGATTTCATCAAAGTCAATGGTTGATATTCTGGTATCACTCGTGTAAGTGCCCTTCTCAACATATTCAAATCGTAGGGAAGAGTTTGATTGATCTGAACTCAAATCCTTCATTTTTAAAACTTCAACTGAAACCGTTTTAAATGTGCCAATTTTAATAAATTCACTTTGTAAGAGTATTCCGGATTTTTTAGAAAACTCATCAGCCTTGCTTAGTCGGGCTTCTTTTTCCTGAGAAAAAGAAGTATAAGCAGTGAGTAAAAGGCAAAATAGAATTAGCAACTTTTTCATATGAAAATGATTTTGGTGAATAATCTTAATTTATGCCTGCATGCAGGGCAATTTCCAAGCAGATTGTTTGTAACTTGTTTTAAAAGTGCTTGTTTTTGTTTTAAATTCTCCTTTACTTTGTACCCCTATTTAATTTTTCAACCTCCTTCCTCAGCAGGGTTACGTCATTCTCCAGTGCATCGATTCTATGGCCGTAATCTTCAAGCAATAACTCCAGGCCTGACAATGGCTTCTCTTCTTGATTACCGTAGGTAGCAGATGATTCATTGGTGGTAACCAATTCAGTCATTTGCTCAACAAGCATTTCTCCTTCGCCATCCAGCAGCCAGGATAAATTCAATTTGGGGTAAAATTTTTTCATCCGAACGGCAACACTGGCTGTTACGGTTGAATGTCCATGAAGTAATTGCGAAATATAGGTTGGCTTAACATCCATTTTATTTGCAACAGTTACTCCCTTTATATTCATCTCTTTAAAGAAGGTTTGCAGCCTTTTTGAACGGTCAGGATAGTTTGTCATCAAAAAATATTACGCGTTTACTAAATTTTTATTTTGCAAAAACTTGCATGGTATTTAGTAAATGCTTTACATTTGTACTAAAGTTACTAAACATCTTAATAATGGAGCAACATCCAATAGAAATAATTGAAATCTATCGCAAGTTGTCAGTCAAGGGGCTGATTGCTCGATTAGAGGAAAGTGTCCGTAAAGAACGTAGTTCTGTCAGCCGCAACACAATTCTCTTAGCATTCAAACTGGGTGAGACAACTCATTTACGCAAACTTATCATTGAGAAGGGGAAACAACTATTGGCGGAAAGCGAAGTAGTGGCGCCAGTATCCGAAGAGCAAGTCTTTTCATGAGATTATATACGGGAGATCCGGGGCATGGCAAAAGAGTTGTGCCCTACCCTCTCGGTAAAGAAACGGCCGATGAAGGCTTTTCCAGCAGCGATGCAGTTTTTTGCGTACGTCCTGTGTGGCCCCGAGCAAGGTCGGGGCATGTTTTTTAAAAGCGTTTGAATTGATAACTTATTGAATTGGTGATCCTTGCCCGGGCGATGAAAATTACCCGGTTTTTCCTCTCACAACAAAATGACTTCAAAGTGAAATACGACTATAAAGAGTTTCGATCCTGGGCAACAAATCACGGTTTTACGCAAGATGAATATATCCATGATATATTCCATAAAGACGGAATTGAAATCGGTCGTAAACTGGATGGCTCCATTTTCCATGGGCCAAAAGGTTTGTCATGCTACCGGCGCGATATTGAAAGTTTGACCGAATTAAAGAAATTCTGGCAAGAGACTCTTTGCCTTCCGATATAATAAAAAACGCCCACTCGAATGAGTAGGCGCCTTATTCTTAAACCGGTACGAAATGGATGTATGTTCTCAGGCAGCGTCCATTCGTACCACAAAACAGTACAAAAGTATGGAATTTAACTCAAATCCGCAACATGGCGGAGAAAAAACGACCGTGATGTGGTCACAGCCAGTTTCTTCCGAACAATGCGCATACTTCTCTAAGCATGCGGCCAAACGCAGAGTTTATGGCGTAATCATGGGCATTTTACAAATGCTTCATAGCGCGCTGGCCTTTGCGGCCTGGAGTTCGCTCATCGCATGGGGCTTGGGCACCTTCTTTGATGCTCCCCTATTGCACAGCATTTTAGCCGGTATTGGCTTGACTACTTTTCACGTTCTATTCAGAGTCACCTGGTCTACCTATTGGTATGACCGGATGGATGATAATGACAAAACGGATAGTAGCATTTTTATTCCCATCATTATCATGGCCATTTTGTTTGGTACCGAAGTTTTCGGGGCTCGGAAATTTTTTGAGGCTGCTGTAAAACCTGCTGCCATTAAAAGTGATACTTCGCTTATTCAGTCGCATGGAAGATTAATTGCGAGTATTGACAAGCAAGAAGCCAATGCGAAAACATCGATCGTGTCTGCGTTTGATGATCGTATCAAAGCAGCCGAAGCACCTTTTGTCAATAAAATAACGGCTTTAAAAAAGCGCAAAACTTCCAATGAGGCTGATCGGAAATATATAAAGGCGCAAATTCGCAGCCTGGAAGCACAGGCACAAAACGCTTCCAATCCGATAAAGTCCGAACAAGCCGATAGTGTTTTTGCCCTTACAACAAGATTCCAAAAGCAAAGGGATGCCAATAATGGCAGTTTGACCGTTGAAAAAGAATTGCTGATTCATGGGAATGCTTCTGAAGTAAGTCGAGAAAGTTCAGAAAAACGCCAGGCTGGTACTTATGCCTGGATCATCAGCGCGGCTTTACTTGCCCTTATTAGCTTACTGGGTTACGCCCAGGTGCGTATCAACGTAAAATCCGGCATTCTCCCCTTGCGAAACTACACCGTGCTGGATGCACACGGTAGCGCTGCCGAACGGATATGGACGGCTTTTTCGGATGCCTTTAATCGGCGTTCCATGCAGTTCGCGGTATATATCCACCGCGCTTTATCACCCAAAAAGGCAATTACATCCTTTGATGGTACAATTGTGTCTCAGCCTGGTACGTACAATACGCCCAAAGGCTTCTTCCCTCCCCCATCGAAAACGGTAGAGCAAGCCGTAACGGAGGTGCTTAATAAAATGGCAGCCAACCCCTCTGTTACCTTGTCCGAGCAGGACATTAAAAACGAGATCGCGTTAAGCCTTTCCAGCAACGGGAAATACGCCTCTATGCCCTTGGGAAAGCCGATCCCTTCTCCTGATAAGGCGAAGGATGAAGGGAATGACAAAGTTTCGCCTACAACTGTGTCACAGCTTGCTGTAAATGTGACACATACGCATAGTGCTGATACAGAATCTAATATCACACCAGAAGAACTGGTGCGGTATTACCTCCAAGAGTTGCGGAGAGAGCCTGCAAATTACAAGAATCCGCATGCAAATCCGGAAACGGTAACCAATCGCATTCATGCGAAGTTGAAACGCGCACAGGCGGCAATTCAGCGATTAAATGCGCCAATACCGACCAAACTATCGCAGGATTTTATTGGCTATTTGACCGGCACATTACAGCCGCTTTTACAGGAAAGGGGAGCGCCTTATGAACAAATGCCAGATTTGATATTCATTGTTAGTGAAAACTCTCAAACTCCGGTAGCCGATGAATATCAAGCATAAGGTATTATTGTTTCTGATCCTCTTTTTTGCAACTTTCATCCTAACCTGGCCAATTGCTTTTTTGATGATTTTCATCTTTGAAGTATTTGCCAATAATCAAAATACCAATCATGGATAAGAACTCTGAATACTCATACATAGTGCTTTTCGGTGCATTTCTACTTGGTTTTGCCTTGGTTTTGCTCACCGTTTTCACTTCCTGCTCAAAAAAAGTAGTTAATCCAGGCCATCCCGCCGATCCGATTTATTCCAAATACAAGCGCCCTATACCGCTATCCGCCGAATACAAGGACCCGGTACCACAAAAGCCAGGGCAAAGCAAATAACAAACACAAACCGGTGCCGGTCAAAGGATCGGCACCACATGATTCACAATTGAAGCGTTTAAAGCCCTGCCTTGAGGAAACTCAGGGTAGGGGATCGCTTCCAGAGTTTTAATCTTAGTTTTAATCTACCCCCCTTATGGTTGCCATTCGGCAGCAGCAGTACTCACACACACGAGATCAAATCTTCTTGGCCCTCTCACACTTGAACATCGTTCAGGCCTACAACTGCATTTTCTTTTCAACCGAATACAAAGGGCCCTGGCGAAAGCGCCAGGGATTCGACTCTAACTTTTCATGTTAAGCATCGCCGGGTGATGCAAGATTGCCCGGCTTTTTTTCAACTTTTTCAATTCAAAATCATGGCAAATAATAATATTAGGCACGCTGATTTATCAAAAATCAGCGATAAACTTCTAAGCCTGGAAGCACAGCAATTATTCGATAATATCCAGGCTTTGCACAAAAAACTTGGAATATCACTTATTGATCGAATGAATCGGAAAGTAATAGATATCCCTTCGTGGAAGTATGTGGAAGATCTTGATTTAACCGTAAAGCGATTAGAAGCGGTTTTGGATGAGATCAATTATCGATCAATTCCATAAAAATTCGGCAAGCCTATAAGTCCTTTCTGAGGCCTTAAAAATGGACAAACTTCACAGCCCACAACAAGATTTACCCATGCATTTCGAAGCAACTCTTTACGAGCAAGCTAGGCAGGTATTCCTGACTGACATCGCCAACATGAACCTCCGTAATGATCAATTTGCTGATAAAAAGGGTGGGGTAGAAGCCCTTGACCAACAATCGCTATCAGTGTATAACATGAACCGAGATCGGCTGATTCGATTGGTTCAATACCATGATGCTACTCAGCAATACATAGAGCAGTTACACCAATGGATTGATGAATTGGTATATGCCAAGCGCGCACTATCCGAAAAAGAATACGGATGGCAGGCAATGTTTCCCAAATTGAGAAATGAGACTGAAAAGGAATGGAAACGAAGTATGATCAAAACCAATTTGCAATTATCTAACCCTGAACTGTTCTAATCATGTCATTATCAGCACTCAAATCGCTTATTTCACCGGATACACTTACGGGTAAGCCACCCGTAGCAACAGCCGATGGATACCACTACGTCCCTAATCCAAACCTGAAAGATGATGATATTGCAGCAGCACCGCCATTCCCGATTGATATTTTTCCAAGCCGAATTTGTGAGGTAATTAATGACTGCGAAAGATACCTTTCATTTCCCCCGGATATTACCGCTGCCAGCATTTTGGCCGCTACGTCACTTGCAATAGCACGTACGCATCGGCTTTATTACCAAGGCGAATGGAGAGAAACAGCCTGTATTTACCTGGCCATTGTGGCGCCACCAGGATCCGCGAAGTCGCATCCACTGAAGTTTGCCCTGGATCCGATCATTCAGCGCAATAAAAAGGCAATCAAAGAATATGCAAAGGCACAGGCTGAATTGGCAGAAGCCGGTGAAGTAACCGAGAACCTCAAGGACCGCCAATGCCTGTTTTCTGACTTCACGATTGAGGCACTTACCCGGTCTATACAGAAAAACCCGCGTGGAATAGGGGTATATATTGATGAATTACGCGCTTGGTTTGCCAATTTCAACCGCTATAATTCAGGATCTGAGCAAGAGTTCTGGCTGACCAATTGGTCTGGTGGCTCTATGTCCATATCGCGCCAAACCCGTAAGGCATGGCTTGATTGGCCAGCGATATCCGTTGTCGGGACCATCCAGCCCGGAATGTTGGAGGAAATAGGGAAGGGTGGGCGATCTCAAAATGGCTTTTCAGAACGAATGCTGTACGTGTACCCTGATAATGTACCCGTTTTGAAGCTGAAAAAGCGCATGGAGCGCAGTGATACCCAGCAAATTTTTCTGAAAAACTATGCGCCAGTGCTCAATACGTTGCTGGATATCAAACTAGCGGAAGAAGATAATGGGGAAGGGGAGGCTGTTCCCTGGGAGGTCTTCCTTGAGCCAAGCGCTGATGATTACATTACCGAGTATTTGAATAAGTTAAAAGACCGAATGGAGGGCTACGATAATGAATACCTCCGGAACGTGTACAGCAAAATGCAGACCTATACCCTTCGGTTTTGCCTCATCATAAACCGACTGCATTACGCCTGCTTATTTCATACCAACAAGGATTTTCCACCGGATGATAACCATACCGTTACGTTGCAACAGGCTCAGTATGCCTCTGACCTGACCGAGTATTTTTTGCTACATGCCTTTAAGGCCAACAATATTATAAATTCTAACACTCCAATTGCAAAATTACCCAAGGATGAAAAGAACTTTTACAAGGCCTTACCGATGGGTAAGCCATTCACCACATCACAGGCCGAAACCATTGCTGAAAAAACCGGAATAAGCCGGGCAAAATTGTTCCGAATGCTGAATGAAACCGACAATTCGAGGCGGCTTTTTCAGAAAGTTCGGCATGGCGAATATGAGCGGCTGTATGTTTAGGTACAGCCCCTTTTTTTGGCCTTTTGCGAAAAAAAAGTATAAGAGTGAGATTATTGAGATTATTGAGACTTTACTTATAATGTATTGACTATCAATACTTGAAAGTCTCACCAAAGTCTCAATAATTTTAACAGTATACTTACAAGTTTTTAAAGTCTCACCAAAGTCTCACGGTTTTGAGATTTTCAAGTGCTGATAATCAATGAGTTATGAGCATAATTTCGAAAGTCTCAAAAGTCTCATTTTCTATAGTATAAATACAAATAAAAACATGGCTCTACAATCACTCAAAACGGAGCAAACTCTGTTCGATAATCCTCAAAATCAGGGTAAAATGTGCAGGGTTGCCTATTGTCAAATTTGTAATGGCTGGAAACGAAAAGCCATGCTACCAGATGCTGATTACAATGCCGATGATCGAAGCGCTTTTCGGTCATACAATCGGAAAGGATGCATCATTCGTGATGTGTCGGTAGTTGATCAGCCTCATAATGCTTGCACTTGTAAATAAACCAGTCAACAAAACAATGAATTACGCAACCGTAGCATCAGGTATTTCTGCCGAATCAGCCGCATGGAAACCACTTGGATGGAAGCCCGTTTTTTTCTCGGAAATAGACCCGTTTGCATCCGCTATTTTGAAACACCATTATCCAACAGTTCCCAATTACGGGGATATGAACCTTGTATATAAATATGCCAGACAAATCAGAAAACACCATGCCCCAATTGACCTTTTGGCCGGAGGAACGCCCTGCCAATCCTTCTCAGTTGCCGGTCTCCGAAAGGGAATGGATGATCCACGTGGTAACCTGTCCATTGTCTTCCTTGGAATTGCTCAGCGATTACGGCCACGATGGATCGTTTGGGAAAACGTCCCTGGCTTATTGTCCAGCAACAAGGGGCGGGACTTTGGTTCCTTCTTCGGGGCGTTGGCGCAACTCGGGTATGAGTTCGCTTACCGAGTGCTGGACGCTCAGCACTTCGGAGTCCCCCAACGCCGCCGTCGCATCTTCGTTGTCGCACATTCGTAAGGCGATGTCCGAATCCCTTTCGCGGTACTTAATCAGCAGCCTTGCGATCGAGGGCATATTGCGCCGTTCGAAACAGCGCAAACGGCCGCTTCCAACAGCGATACTTCCGGCGCTTATACAACAGTATCTACGGTTACATCCAAATGGGCCGGAGGTCGCGGCGGCCCATCTGGCAACGAATGCCAAAACCTTATTACCGGAACACTATCCTCACGCGATAAAAGCGGAGGATTAACGATGCAAGACATAGCGAGTGGGTTGGTCGTAACCGGAACACTCATGCATGGAGGCAAAAGTGCCGGTAGTGTTACGATGCAAGATGTTGAAAATGGAATGCTTGTTTTCGGTGCTGGCGCTGGCAAATTTGATATTGACATTAATAACAAAAACATTTGTCCAACCATCACGGTAGGTAGCAGAAATGCAGGATATCGGCTTGCAACGATAGGATTTAACGCTAAAAGCAGCGCATCACAGTCCTGTAATCCATCTGAAGTGATGCCAACACTGGATGTTGCGAAAAACGGTGGCCACAGCATTATTGATGAATGCTACGTGCGCAGACTTACCCCTATTGAATGCGAACGATTACAAGGTTTTCCGGATGATTATACTCGAATTCCATACAGAGGAAAACCCGCCGAAAATTGCCTGGATGGACCTCGTTACAAAGTACTGGGCAATAGCCAGGCGGTACCCGTGCAGCGCTGGATCGGGGAGCGCATTATGATGATGGATGAAATTTTAAAACAACAAAACCAATGATCACATTCGCCTATTACGGTGCAAAAAATACGCACCTCAGCAATATCCTGCCGCTACTTCCACAAACGGACCACTTTGTTGAGCCATTTTGCGGATCGGCCGCAGTACTTCTGAATAGAAAACCAAGCCCTATTGAAACCATCAATGATTTGAATGGCGATATTATCAACTTTTTCAAGGTGTTGCGCGATAATCCGCAGCCTTTGATTGATGCATTGCTGCTTACACCATATAGCCGACAAGAATTTGTACAGGCCTGGGAAAATACTGGTGATCCGGTAGAGGATGCCCGCCGCTGGTACGTGAAAGTACAAATGGACATTGCTAAGGCAGGTGCCAGAAAAGACCGGTCGTGGTCAAAAAACAAGACATACAATCCAGGCACTCATTCATCTGCTGTCAGAAATTTCATGTCCAAGATTTCAGGGCTTGAAGATGTTGCGACACGCCTTCGTATGGTGCAAATTGAATGCATGGAAGCCAATCAGATCATTCTGAAATACGATACCAAAAACACCTTATTCTACTGTGATCCACCATATCACAGCCAGGCGCGTATTACCAAGGATGATTACCGATATGAAATGAATGAGGTAATGTATTCGGTATTCGCAGAGACAATAAATCAGGTAAAAGGATTGGTAGCAATCAGCGGATATGACAGCCCTAAAATGAATGATCTATTCAAAGGCCTTAATAAATTCAAGTTTAAGGCAAAAGTGCTGCCCATGTCAACCAATAAGAGGTCAGTCTCGGAATGCTTGTGGACCAATTACGATCCTGCGGTAAAAACCAGGCAAACTAAACTTTCCTTCTCATGACCGACCAAATCGAACTGCTAAAAGCCACTAAACCCGATCCCCACTATAAACCCTCATACAGCATCGCCCAAGGCATAACCGCCTGGCGATTCTCCGACCTGGTACGCCGCCACGGATATGATCGGGCGCTGTGGTGGGCGGAATTCGTGAGGGATCGGGTACCAGGAATTTCAGAAGAAACCACATTGCTAAAAACATTTGCTGCTTTTTGCGCAGCGGAGCAACAACAAGAAGATGCCGATCAGAAAACACTTGTACCCAGCTAACTGGGACGAAATATCGGATCAAGTACGATCCCGCGCCGGCTGGGCCTGTGAATGGTGCCAGGCGCCACACCTCAAAGTAATCCAGCGAAAACAAACGCGCATTATGCCCGATTGGGTAGAAGTACTGTTTGTATCTGAAACAACTGGCGCCTATGAAAGCACTGAAAAGATGCTGCCAAAGCGCTTAAAGTTCCACGGGCTTACGCGCATCGTGATTACCACCGCACACCTGGATCGGGATCCAGGCAATAATGAGATGAATAACCTGGCGGCTTTGTGCCAGCGCTGCCATTTGAGATATGATCATTATCAACACATTCGCTCGCGTCGATATGGCCGGGCGCATGATGAACAGGCTAAATTGTTTTGAAGATGGAAGGATGGACCAATGCCCAACTTCACTATATAGAAAACGAGTGGCGCATATACTCAAACAGTGGAGTAGCGTTTGTGCCCCTTTTTCGGGCCGAACAGCGACTGATTGAACTTTGCCATGGCGCAAAGGATCAATTGGAAAAAGAACTTAACAAACCATTTTAACTAGCGAAAGCCAATAAACATTCACACCAATGGCAAAAAAAGCATATAAACTAACTCGAATTCCAGTCAGAAAAACGGTTTCTGGAATGGTGATAACATCACGTAGTACTCTTGATGTTGGAAATTTTTACGATTTGAGCCGTATTGATGATTATTTCCTGGATCTCTTTTCTAAAGAGGCTGAAAACATCAAAAATCTCGGGCTTAATCCTGATAGTTTAACTTTAACCATTCATCAAATTTTAGACAATGGCATGTGTTAAAAAACAATTCACCGGCTCTTGCGAACATCATCAATGTGCATTTTCGGAAACATCAGGCTTTGAATGCATTGAAATATATGCAGGCAAATGTGAAGTTGGAGAAAATTGCAACGCTGATTGCGAATTTTCATTTACAGGAGAAGAAGCAGAAGAAATTCAAAAAAAACAGATTTCTGAAATATAAAGCTTGTTTTTTATTGAATAACAAACCAATTTAACCGGCGCAAGCCACAAAAACATTCACACCAATGGAAAAAACAAAACAGAATCCACTTGATAATCTCACATTCTTTCAATTTTCATCCTTTTCCTAATTGTATTTATAGCATTGTGCTATATAACACTGCAAATTCTTAATTTCTTTTTCACTAAATAGTATAAAAAAATTTTACATTTGTAACGGTTTTTTGGGGTTTATTTACACTCTTCAGCCGCATGGCTGAAGGGTGTTTTTTTATGTCCTTTTGCAGCACTGGGACTATATGCAATTTCGTTGCATGAAACCTATCTTCATCCGCGACTTAATTACCCACAAGCTCACGCGCCCGGCACTGCGCGATCCAGTACATTATCAATTGCGCCAGGTGAAAGCAATCGTAGTGCATTGGACGGCCAATCAATCGAAAGGTGCCAATGCCCAGGCCAATCGCAACTACTTCAACAATGGCGCTCCGGGCCCAGGCGGCACTTTCCGGCCAGCATCGGCACATTACCTGGTCGATTCCAATACCATCATACAGGCACTTCCTGAAACCGAAGTAGGCTTCCATGTGGGTGATAAACCACTGGGGCAATACAAGCCCGCAGGCAAAGAAATGATCCAAGGCACGCGCCTTACGCCCAACTACTTTACCATCGGGCTTGAACTGTGTGCCAATTCCGATGGTAACTGGACCGAAACCTGCGATAATGGCGCTATGCTGGCCGCTATCTTGCTGTACAAACATGGGCTGGATCTCGCCCACCTATTACGCCATTTTGATGTGACGGGCAAAAAATGCCCACTTCCCATGATTGAAGAATGGGCATGGATGGCATTCGTTAAAAACGTAATGCTGTACTACCAGCAACTTGATGCGCTCAATCTACACCCTGCTATTGTTGATACGGACGAATTGAATGTTCGTAAGGGACCCACTGCGAAATATCCGATCGCTTACACGCTTTTGAAAAATGAGCGGGTACTGGTAGAAGAAATACCCGCATTGGGATGGGTTTGTATCGGGCAGGATCAGTGGGTTAAAGCCAATTTTTTACGGCCGGTGTAGTGTCCTTTCCAACAGCCCCGCATTTCCTCAAATTGCAGCCATAAAATCAACACAACATGAAGAATCCATTTTTGTCCAAAAACTTTTGGGCCAACATCCTCAACATCCTGGTTGTATTTCTGATCGGTGCAGGCATTGCCGTGCCATCCGATACTGGCTCCGACCTGATGGATGCTATTCTGAAATTCAATCCATTTTTGATTGGCACTTTGCTGATCAGTAACATTTTGTTACCACTGTACAAAACCATCCGCAACAAATCGGGTACCTGGATGGCAAGCCTGTTAAGTACCAATTTCTGGGGCCAAATTGCCAGTGCTTTTTTATGGATTGCCACCTTTTACGGCGCTGTCATTCCCGAAGGAACCGCGGGTGAACTCGTAAATAATTTTGCATCCAAAAACTGGGGACAACTACTCAGTATTGTTTTTGTAAATGTATTGCTACCAGTACTTCACATCGTTGTGAAGCCAAAAGTTATTGCAGCGCAAGGATAGAAAGCATTCACTTTTCATTGCTTAAAAAGGCCTGGTATGAAATGTCATATCGGGCCTTTTGTCGGTCAAAAAATCGGCACTATTGTTGTATATACCATTAATTGTCAAACACTTATTAGTTCTTATCATTCTAAATTGTCGGCAATATGAGTAAGATTATCGTTGACGGCTATTTGCCCATTGAGCCGGGATTATTGAAATATATACAGTATAGAGAGCACCTGATTGAAGGTCGGCCGCTCGTTTTACCAGGACAATCTTCCATTGCCAATATGCTGACCGCCATGATGAGCATGGCCATCATTTTTTACGATGAAGGGCGCGATCCACAACTTACGCCGCTCGAGTTACAAGCGCTCACCGCGCGCATCCGATTTGAGGCACACGGGCCAATTGCCCGCTACGAAATTTTTAATGTAGCCGACCGTATTGCGCTGCATTTCAACTCATTTCTGTACAGCAGTATGCAAGACGATGTGCTGCAACTTGTCATGGACGGCAAAAGCCGGGGCAAACATGAGCAGGATACCATCGGCGAATATTTACGCCGCGCCGGGCTGGATGATTACTACGAGTACGACTCCATGAAAAAAGCGCAGTATCGCGCCCGCAAGTATCGGGCGCTCAATCCGATCAAAGGACGCCAGTGGGCGCAGCAGTGCTAGTATTGTCCCTGTCCTTTCAGAGCAGGGTAGGGTAGCGCACATTTGCGCTATGTCTTACCAAATTGTATATACTTCTTGCCAAACCGGCACCCTTCCAGGTGCAGGGAAATTGGAATTTGTACCGATAAGCGAGGTAGATACTACCACGTTTATCCGCGCATTTTCGGAAGGATACAATCAGCAGCCCGCATTTACCAGTGTGGCATGGTACACTATTCCATACGTTTCTGGCTCCGGACAATGGAATGAGGATCAAGTTGAAAATGACCAGGGCGAATACTTCAACCTGAATCTATCGGCAGTTATGCCATCGGATATTCCAGGTGTGCGCGGCTGGTGCAATCGCATGAAGCAACAGCGGTTCATCGTGCGCGTTACGCGCGAAGGACAGCCACTTCTGCTCGGATCGCCCGAACAGCCCTTACGTTTTGAAAGCAAATTCGATAGCGGTGCCGATGGTGCCGATGGTCGAGTACACCGCATCACTTTTACCGGCGTTTCGCTATGCAAATCGCCCGGTTATATACCTGTTTTCTGATGAATAAGAATATTAAACCATATTACAAACTGCTCACCGAGCAGGGCGCTACCGAGGCAACCATTTTCTTATACGGTTATATTGGGGAAGAATGGTCCTGGGATCCAGGGCTCTACGAATATGTGCAAACCGGCGTAACCGATATTGATTTTGTGAAAGAACTCAATGCCTTATCGGCGCAATACCCGGTTATCCACCTGCGCATCAACTCTCCAGGTGGCGACTTCTTCCATGGCAATGCGATCATGTCGGCCATTCAAAATAGCGCCGCCGAAATCCACACCTGGAACGATGGCATTTGCGCCAGTATGGCTGCTGACATTTGGATGTGTGGCAAACAGCGCCACATGGCCAAAAATGCGCTTCTGATGATTCACCCTGCCTGGAATATGTGTGCGGGCAATGCTATGACCATGCGTGAATGCGCCGATGCGCTGGATAAGTTCACCGAAAGCGCCATTACTGCCACTGCTGCCAGCATTGGAATTACCGCCGATGAAATGCGCAGCCGATACTACGCCGATTACAAGGATCATTGGCTCACGTACAGTGAAGCCGTGACCGATGGCCTGGTATCCGACACTACCGAATACGCTGCCGCCGATCCGATGAAGGTTTCGGCTGGAATGCCTTATAAAAAGTTGCTGGAAACGATGATTTCCAGCGAGGCCACCGCAAAAAAAGAGGCTGATACCTCTATTATCGGTCGTATTAGAGAGGTTCTGAGTGATATGCTCGGTACCCAGAAACAAACTATTATCACCCAACAACAAAAAGAAATCATGGAATTAGAAGATTTCAAAAAGAGCCTGGCCGATGGCTCGCTGGATCCGGTTGCGGTAAAAGCCGAACTGGATGCCTTGGAAGCCGCTAAAGTACCAAAAACGGATTCCGAAAGTGAAGCGATCAAAGCCCTGCGCGATGAATTCACTGCGGTAAAAACTGAACTGGAAAACACCCGTAAAGCGCTGAATGAACTGGGCGCAAAGCCTGGTGCTGAGCGCAGCACGCCGGACGCTCCGGAAACGGACCTTCCAACCGCAGGTATCGGCACACAGGATGCTAAAAAAGCGCTAGACGAAGCCAATGCCAATTTGGCCAAAATCGCGGCAAGCGGCCAAAACCCATACATGCAACGTGTGATCTAGTATCGCACCTCATCAAAACACGCTCACATTTTTATCTCGTAAGAAAATATGAATCATTTACTCTCCATTGAGGCAACTGCGGCCATGCTGAATCAGCAAGTGGTGCAGTTTTCTCCTGAAATCAAAACCAAGTTCCGGGTAGGGCTTGAATTTGAAAATATGTTGCCATTTGTACAGGCCGATAAAATGTACTCAGCGGTAAACGTCACTACCGGTGATATTTTGCAGCCGTACCAGCCCCGATTTACGCCCAACAACCAGGAGGCTTTTGACGCCGTTGACAATACCCTTCGCCCGATCAAATTGGACCTTGAATTCACCGAGGAGCAACTTGAAAAGTTTTACGACAAGTGGGCTGCAAACTGGTTTGAAGGCGGGAAAGATCCAATGCAATGGACTTACCCAAAGTACATCATCGAGCAGGAAATCATGCCGTCTTTCCGCGACAATTTGAACGATGCTGCATGGGCAGGCGAATATGTTGCGCCTACTGCTGGTGTACCGGGTGCTGTATTGGAATCGGTGAACGGTTACAAAAAAGCCATTGCCGACGCTATCACCGCTGGCAAACTGGTACCGGTAGCCTCTGGATCATATTCCGCATCGGATATCCGTTCTAAATTGGAAGACTGGATGCTGGCCATGCCCCGCGAAGTAAGAGGCCGGAGCGGTAAAATCCTCATGTCCGATTCGTGGATGCGCAAGTACTACTACGATTACCGTGGCGATTTCAATGTATCTACCTGGCAGCAACTCAACCAGCAAATGGGCGGCTTGACTGTGGATGGTACCAACTGCATGATTGTAGGCGTGAAAGCCATGGAAGGCAGCAACCGGTGGATTTTCCTTCCCGATAATCAGCAAAACATGATCATCGGTACGCGTCGTGGCTACCCACAGTACCCGCAGTTTATTTTCCAGGCTGACCTGTACACATTGAAGGCTAAGGCGGTGATCTACCGCTTCTTTGGCTTTGAGTACTGGTCGAATTTGTACGTCAACGACCAGGCGTAATTTACCCGCTGAAGCCTTAGCGTAAGCGGGTTACCCGCTTATGTTAATTCTTCAGCAAGTCAACCATATGAGTAGCCGGGTGGCCAATTCCCTTATTGCCACTCGGTTTTTTTCAAAAACAAAACAACCTTTTAGATATCATGTCGGATCAGGAAAAAGAACTCAAAAAGCAATTGGATGAGGCGCGCAAAGAAGCCGCCGACCTCCAAAAGCAAATTGCTGCCGCCGCAGCCGAAAAAAAGGTAGCAGAAGATGCCCTGCTTTCCTTGCAGGCTGAAATTGCTTCCGGCAAAGCACAACCCAAGGTAACGGGCACCTACAAAGGCCATGCATTTGATGCCGGACACTTGCGCGTGCGTGATGGTAATGGCGTACTTCACGATGCCCAAATCCTCATTAATGAGGCGGCGGATGGTGAAGGCAATGCAGCAGCCTGCGCGGTGTTGGATCGCCTTATTGAAATCAACTACGCTCACTTTCAAAAAGTAGCGTAGTCTTTCCAATCACTTCAAAATACGCATAATCATGTGTGAAATTAATAAATTAACCAATGGCTCATGCCTAACCAATGCCGCTGGTATAAAAGGCACAGGCTACATGGCGCCCGCTGAAGAGTTTGCCTCATGGCCAGCATACCAGACACCCAGCGCGGCTGGCGATGGTAAAACGGTCCAGTTGTCTGGTAACTTTTCTTTCACCGGCGCGGGTAGCGGCAAAGGGTATTTCCGGTCTTTCCCCATGCTTATGGAGAAGGGTGGAGTGAGTTACAAGGCCGTTGGCGGTACTGGCTCAAAATCACTGGAGGTAATTTTTACCTTTTATGTTGTCGGCTTGGATGCGGTGCAGTTGGAATGGCTGAAGGATGTTAAAAACATCCCAGGCGTATTCTTGTGTCCTGATAAAAACGGCACCTTGCATACGTTGGGCACCAAGGATGATCCAGCCTACCTCCAAGAGGCGGATGGCGGCACCGGTGTTGCCGCCACGGATGATCGTGGTACTTTATACACAATTCGTTGGATTACCAGCACGCCTACTTTGTACACTGGAACGATCAACCAAACGCCAATCTAGTATGTCAGAAAAGGAGAAGTTTACCACGACCAATACACTTCCTGATTCAATTAAGGAAAAGTATGAATTGGAAAAACTGGAGGGCGGTCCTGTATTCGCCTTGCCGCATTATGGCCAAGGATCGGTAGATTTTTCTACCATCGAATTGGACACCTGTGAGGCGCTCATCAAAGCGGGATTTCCGCACTTGAAGCGCCGACCTGAAAAAGTAAAGGGAATTAAGGAGTAGTTTGAATTTGTTTCATGAGTCTCGTTGGGCCCGCTTCACATCGAAGCGGGCTTTTTTATGTCCTTTTCTGATGACCCGTGTGCTGCAACCTTTGCAGTATGACGATGTACGACTACTTTTTACAAGAGAAAATGACGTTTGCGCAAGGGGTAAATATCATGAATAATTATCCGATTGCCAGCCTTGGGATTACTAAGTCGGCTGCTGAAAACCTAAACAATATTGCCAGAAAACGCAAGCCTACGGAGGCAGAGCGGGGCAAATTATACATCGCGCTGCGCAAAATCCCATACGAAGTATCAGAAAAGCCAGCGCCTGAACCACCCAAGCAAAATCCAATACCTATACCGGTACCGATACAGCAACCTGCACCTACGCCGGACGATTTTCGAGCACACCCGCTATTCCAACAGGCAAAGGAATTGCACAAGCGCCAAAGTTATGTGCATGCCCTGATGGTAAACGCCACTACCGATGAAGATCGCGCCCAGCACGCCATAGAACTGATGGAAACGATCACGCCGCAACTCGATGCGCTGTATGATCGAATGCGCAATCCAGAACCGACTACTGCTTACACTTTCAAATATGAAGTACAAGGGTATGATCAGAATGAACCTGCGGCCGATCTGAAAAAACTGCTGAGCCTACGCACGCGGATCAGCAAACTAAACAAGATCATCCCGGAGGCAAAAAGCCTTGAACGCAGAAAGGAACTGGAGGCTGAATTAGCCGCTAAAATCGCCGAAAAAGAACGAATCGAAGCCACAAAATGAAAAACATCGCCAGCATAAAAGCAAGTGACATTACGCCCGAATTGCTACCCGAATACCGGTGGCGCGAACGCATGCACGGACTGAGCGAAAGCCAGATCGTAATCGATTGGCTGGATAATAATTACGACTTTCCGCTCAAGCCCAAGGAGGAACATATCCGCGATCGATGGTTTGCCGCCAGGGCTTATTTCATGAAGGGATTGAAGTACATGAAGATCCTGGATAAGTTGCAAGCCGAGTTTGAAATATCGGTCAGCCAGGCGCGCAACGACATTCGCAATATGCGCCATGTTTTTGGCGAAATTGGCGAAATACCGAAAGATGTACACCGCCAACGCGCAATCAGCATGGCACTGGATGCTTACAAAAAAGCGAAGAAAAACGATGATGCGGACGCGATGGTAAAGGCCACCAATACCTATATGGTTGCTGCAGGACTGGACAAGGACGACCCCGATCGCATTGATCTGGAGAAACTCATGCAGGAACGCAACTATGTGGAAGTGCTGGATCCGGATGTTCGAAGCCTGATTATGAACTTCATTCAGCAGGCCGGTGGTAGTGTGGACATTACCAAATTTTTTGAAACCGTAGCGAAGGCAAAGAACGCCGAGTATATCAATTACGAAGAAATGCCCGCCGATGACGAATAGACCGCCCACCACTTCGGAAATGATCAAGGAGCGCATTGGGCGCTTGCACAACGGCGGTGGCGGTGATTGGAAAACCTTGAAAGACCAGGTGGATGAACACTACCGGACCATCCCATACAACGCCGCGCAGCAAATTGCCATCCTGAGCACGGCCATGCTGAAAACAGTGAAGGAACTGGATTTGGAGTGGGGTAGGGGCACGGGTAAAACAACCGTATTTGCCCGATACAGCCGCGTGATTGCAAGTGAAATGCCGCGCGGATCCTTTCAGTGGATTGTACCGACTTATCAGAAATTCCTGACCGAAATTATACCGGCGTATATCCATGCGCTGGAAATGCAAGGGCTGTATAAAGACCTACATTACTTCATCGGTCGACGCCCACCGGCAAAATGGAAATGGCCGGAGCCTTACAAGCCGCCACTTCGATATGACAACTTTATTACATTTTACACCGGATTTGGTTTTCACTTGCTCAGCCAGGATATTTCCGGCAGCGGTCGAGGCCTAAGTACCGATGGCGAATTTGCGGATGAGGTGGTAATGTTGGACCCGAAAAAAATGGATGAAAACAGCTCGCCCAGTATTCGCGGTAGCAATTACCGTGTACTGGGTAGTAACCGGTGGTTCGATTTTCGAATCAAAGCCAGCAGTACCGCGCTCACGCCTGCTGGTTCATGGTTCACCGATCGAGAGGAACTCGCGCAAATGGATGATGGTAAGCGGCATTTGTTCTTGAAAGCCAATTGCATTTGCAACATGGCCAATTTAAAGCCTGACTATCTGGAAGTTGCCAGAAAATCGGCGCTCGATCTGGAAATATTCAATGCGGAGTACTTGAATATAAGGCCTCGATTTGTGCGCGGTGGTTTTTATGCGATGCTGGAAGAAACCCGGCACTGTTACACCAACTACAATTATTCGTTCTACACACCCGATGCAGTGGGCATCAAGGCAACTTGCCAGGGAGACAGCGATCTTACTCCGGGTGAAAAATTATTGATCGGGATGGACTTTGGTGCCGCGATCAATAGCATCACGGTAAGCCAGCAATACCCGGGCGAATTTCGGACGCTCAAAGAGTTTTTCGGTAAGGGTGCAGAAGGAAAAACGCAGGATGATGTGTGTGAAGAGTTTCACCAATACTACTTGCCACACCAGGCGAGTAATCCGCACATTTTGTTTTTCTACGATGCCACGGGTAATTCAGCCACTGGTAATACGAAACTCAACCGGGCACAACAAGTAGAGCAATACCTTAGTGCACGCGGCTGGAAAGTGCGCCGTATGACAGTGAGCGGCACTAATCCGCATCATTTTCAGAAATATTTACTTTGGGAGCGGATATTCAATGAGCAGGATCCTCGATTCCCGCGCTTCCGGATCAACAAGCAAAACGCCAGGTTTACCTACCTGAGCATGTCACGCGCGCGCTCGAAAAAGCGGCCCGATAACACCATTGGGAAAGACAAACGGGAAGAGCGCAGCGATAACCCTAACCGACAACTGGCAACTGATTTATCGGATGCCCTGGACAACCCAGTATATGTACTGTACGCGCACTTGATGCGCGATTATGGTCCTGCACTGCCCGATAGCAATATGAGCGGCAGATAGGCTTGTCCTTTGGTCTGGATGGTACGCAAGCCATTTTTGTATCGCTAATCGAAACTCGTTTCAATATTTTTTCACAATTTACACTGAGAATGAAAAACATTTTTTACGCGCTCACGCTGATGCTGGCTTTGTTCCAGGTGGCAGCCAGCGCCCAAACAGTAACCTTCACGCCGAGCGCGTTGGAAATTGTCGCCCCTAGTGCTTCGGCACGTACTTTTTATTGTGTTGATGAGGTTTTCCTCATCTATCAGCCAACCACGGCAAAACTTGAAATCAAGGAAACGGGAACGAATACCCGATTGTGGTATGGTGATACCAGTTCAGTAACCATCAGCGGATCAACTATTTGGACCTCAAAACTTGCCAAATTTGCGCTCTGGTACCAAGATGCTACCACTACCACCGGTTACCGGTACTTTTTTCCACATGATGAGGTTGGCTACAGATATCGCAGCAGCAATGGATTTCTGACAGTGTACGATGAAGAAAGTAAATCCATTATTTACTCGCAATCGATCGACTCTGTTAAGATATCCGGAGTGACAGGCGCAAGTAATAAACTGGCTTATTTACGTGGCAAAAAATTCCTGCGAGAATATTACAACATGCGCGTGGGCGATGTACCCACGGCTGCTGTAGGTGCAGCTGCAGGCGTGGGCGCCACGGTATCTATTACAGGGAATGCAACAGCCGGATTAATTACGCTTACCCCTGCAGGTACACCAACAACAACTGGATTGCTATGTACGGTTACGCTACCGGTAACCTATCCCAATAAAGCCGTTGTGAGTATTACCGCTTATGATCCCGATTCGGGTGCCGGTGCTACCCGATGGTTTGCGGATAGTACTGCCGGTGCATTCACGCTTAATGCCTCAGGTACCGCGCTGTCTACCACCGCTTATATATTCAGTTACCAGGTAAGCGGTTATTAATGTCAATAATTGGTTTGGATGTATAGATGCCCGGGTTGTAATAGCCTGGGCATTTTTGTTTTGTGTCCTTTCTGCCAAGTGTGTCCCTACGCATTTTTGCACCGATGGCGCAGTATCTTTCCAACATAGCAGACTACTACAAGTACCTGTGCGAGCAGCACCCGCTGCTACTGCATTCCAATGCCAGTGGAGCACGGGTATTTGAATTGAAAGCCTACGAACAGGCCTTTTCGGACTTCCGCACTGCCATAAAGCCGAAGGATTACTTTGTACGCATGATATTGCCCACCATGACCATGCGCAGCCAGCAAATGCAAGCAGTAAAAAACTACCAGGTAGGCCTGGTGTTTGGCAAATTTTACAGCCGCCGCGAAGGATCCAGCACCGATTTACTGAACGCTTACACCGATGCTGAAAAACTTGGAGATTCCTTTATCGCGCGTATGGTGGCCGATAGTCGCAATGGGCACCCGCTATTTTTCGGAAGTATTGATGTCGTAGATAACTTAAAAGTTCAAGGCGATTTTTGGCAGGCAGAAGGCGATGGATCCTACGGCGCGTTGATGTATTTATTTGATTTTTCCACCTTCCGTGGCCTCGATGCGGATTGCTCCGACATTGTATGGAATGATGGAGGCTTAACACCTTATCCATAATGGCAATCGCACTGCTTACACAGCCGGGCGATATTTGCTTTGCCCGCAACCAATGCATCTGGAAGTTTCGCGCCGCTCAAACGATTGGTGGCGACTCGTATGATGCGATGGGCGTTTATACGGACCTATCCTATTCACTCAGCGATCGCTTTACGGCCGGTGAAACTGTCACGATTACCTATACCGATGCCGACAGTACGAGCCAAACTGTAGTATTTACGGCCGCAAACCTGTATAGTGGTACCAATCAACTTCCCACCAATACCTGGACGGGAACCAATGGCGATTACTGGGCAACAGTGGTGCAAATCATTCAGCAACACCCGCGCATTGCACCTTGGTTTACAGTACGTTCTGTATCGGTATCCGGAAGTTTAAAACTGCGCGTGCAAGCCCTTGAAGTTGTTGGATGGGTACTTTCTGTTGCCAATACCCACGGTTTTGCTATCATGGATCACACTGCTACCGATGATATGACGCCGGATAATTACAAGATCCGTTTCGAAGTATTTTTTGAAACGCAGTATAAAAGTGGCACTTATGAGCAGGTTGCACAACTGGAAGGATTGCCAGAGCCAGGCACCGGATTTTGCTACTTTGATATCAGCAGCGTATTGGAAGGGCAATGCCAGGCAGAGCGGATAGAACCGCTTGTACCTATATGGAGTACCGATGAGATCACTCGAGCGGACAATTTGCGCCGATACTACGTGCGCTGGACCGAGGAGTACGGATCACCGGTGGTGGTGCAGGATTGGGATTACAGCGCGATCAAATTTGTAATGGATGGCGGCGTAAGCCAAACGCTTTTTGGCCTGTTTGACTACTTGACTGCGATTGATGACAACAATGCCTTTCTTACCTGGATGCCAGGTGATCAGCAGGTTGTACTTGAGCAGCCGGTGTTTTTGAACTGGTATAATTACTACGGCATTGCCGTGAAACCCGTTGTGAAAGTGATCTGGTACAGCATTGATGACAATGCAGCCAGTTCGGCTATTTATCGATACACCTCCGGTACTTTATTCATAGAAGGGAAAGAAACGGCCATCATTCCAGTGAGCCCCACAGCACTGGGTATTGAGAACCATGATGCGGCGTATCGATACACAGTACAGGTAGGTTTTGATGATCCTGAGGTGAGCGGTTTTTCATTCACGGCGCTGAGTGCTGAGCGCACTTATTATATCAATCGGGATTATCAGCGTAGTGAACGGTTTGTATGCTGGCTGAATAGTTTTGGCGTGCCTGATGTGTGGCGCTGTACCGGTGTGTATGGGAAAAAACTGAACATAGATCGTTCGGTTGCAGAGCGATCACTTTTACCTGGTTATAATTCCCTTGCAACAGAGCGCTTTCAATATGCGCAGCAGTTTGATAATGCTTTCACATACCGAACCGGATTTTGTCGGCGTGATGAAGCGGAATCCTTACAGGAATTACTTATGTCATCGGCAGTATATGATGTAAGCCAGGAAGGATATATCCCATTGCTGATTACCACCAATGATTTTGAAGTCACGGATACAAACCGGGACTTACATGCATATCAATTCGCGGCTAAGCCTCGCCGTGACGAACGTAACTACTCTAATTTCAAGCAAAACGCCCTTACGGAAGCATGGGAGGATCCATCTGGAAATGCCTGGATGGATACATTCTCAATGCCTTGGGGTTTACCATAAATTTTAGCCAAATGGCAAAGGTTGACACATTTACACTTCAAAATACGCTATACAGCGATACCCGTATTCCATTTCAATATCGAGGGAACGGGCAATCTGCTGCTGCACGTGCAATGACACTTGATACGCTGTTGGCGTGGATAGAGGCAAATATTTCTATCAGTGGTTCAGATCCAGTTGCAGCGACAATTACCAGCGGTGCACCGAGTGTAGCAATACCTGCAGGAAAACTCTTGGAAAAAATTGTAGTCGTCGGTTCCGGATCAGGTACTGTTTCGATTGGAACCAGTTCAGGAGGCAATGATCTGTTTAATTCCGAGCCGTATGATTCCAATGGCTCGGTTTTCATTTTAGAAAAATATTTTAAAAATGCTGGAACAATTTATTTCAGCGCATTTTCAGGGACATTAACCGTCAAAATTTATTATCGATGAAATTACGAATTATGTTGTTTTTACTGTGTTTGGCCGGATTTATTTCAGCGCAAACTACAACAGTAGAAACTATGCGCATTAAAGGGAAAATGGTGCTTACAGGAGATACGCTTTCCGGTGTTCTCAAAAGCATTTCAAATGCGGCAACTCATTACCAAACTCCTACTGCAAAAGCGGTATATAACTATATTTCTGCGCAAAACTTTTTAAATGCTGTTGCTAAAACAAGCAGATTATCCGGATCAGGTACATCCGGAAGTCCTCTTGATATTGCGCAGCAAGGCGCAAGCAGTGGGCAGGTACTCAAATGGAATGGATCGTCCTGGGCGCCAGCCAATGACAATACTGGAGGCAGTTCAATTTCTGCCGACAGCCTAATGCGGGCAGTTGCATTATATACTGCAAGTGCAGGGACATTACCCATGTTTACGCCGAATGGGAATTATGGGCCATTTTGGGCAAAAAACACCACAAATGGCGCATTTTATAGGTATGATCGTGCAGTTTCAGCATGGGTTGCAGATACTTATGCTTTAACTGGTGATATAAGCAAGACATCAGGATCAACTACTGCAACGATTGCTGCAAATGCGGTAGATTCTACTAAAGTAAAGGCATTATCAATAAATAACTCGGATTTAGCTGGCAATATTCAAGTCTCTAAACTGGATCGATCTGGAGCTAATACCAATGAAGTACTCAAATGGAATGGTAGTGCTTGGGCTCCTGCAACCGACAACACATCGAGTGGTGGTGGCGGTGGAGGTTGGGTCATACAGACCTCAGCCCCTTCGGATACCACTAAGAATTGGATCGCAACGACAAACTACGACGGAACTGGCATTCGTCTGGTTTCAGCGTACATTTCAGGTGGATGGAGAAAAATCGGGTTCTATGACCCGGTTCAAAAACGATTTTCGGTAAATGAGCCGAAATACATCGTACTCGCAGGGCAATCGAATAGTACCCCGCGATGCGGCCCCACAAGCAATCCGGCAGATACAGTGCCGTCTACATACCAATGCATCTGGAACCCAAACACGAGCAGTTGGACTCGCCCCTTTAATGGGAGTTTCGCATGGATGAACGGGTTGTCCACAAGGACAGCTTGGCATATGACCACACTCGGCCAGCAAGCTGAGAAAGACGGCTACCTAACCAGAGTCGTTTACGCAGGCCTTGGTGGTCGGCAAATTTCCTATTGGTTGTCGCCGGGTGGTACCCAATGGGACACGATTTCGCAAAGAATAAGTGCAAGCGGTATTCCTCGTATCGATGCCCTGGTGTGGTACCAGGGCGAAACTGACGGATGGACGTTTCGAACTGAAAAGCAGTATCGAAGCGACTGGTTTACTGTGATGAATCAATTCCGCAACTTAGCACAGTGGAATAAGAATAGTAAAGTGTTTGCCTGTCAAATTAACACAGGTCTCGTCCTTTCTGCTGGCGAGACACTGTGGGGCGGCGAACGCCCTGACGGTGAAATGGCGAACTATGTGTTTAACCAATTTGCAAGTGATAATCTCGATTGGACGAATGTCGTCAGAAATGACGATGCAACAGTCGTCAGCGATAGTTCACATATTGATGCGGCCTCACATGTAACTCTTGGCCAAAGATTATGGGCTGCAATCAGCGGAAAATCAGACGGCTGGTTGCCTAATAAGGACTACAATAGGCTGGCTTTGTTCAATAAGGACACAATTGTCTTTAACGGCTCATTCTCGAACATAGTCCTTAAAAAAACCACATCTACAACAACGGTAATTCCTAAACTTGCGGGTTGGCAGGACGGCAAATTGCTGTCCCTAAGAATAGACGCACCATCGGCATCCAAAACAGTGTGGCCAAATGGAGAAGCATACTGCAACAACGCCCTTGGCGACGTTGTTGAGATGGATACCAGCTGGGGGGCTTACGCCGCCCCAGGATGGTTTAAAAACGATACAATCATATTCGGGCAATGCCCGGCTGTGTTTAAGAGTGCCCAAGAATTTCCGCTCACTCTATCACCAGCCGTCTGGCTGGATGCAGGGAAAGAAACTAAGTATACCAACAATCAGCAGGTAGATACGCTCCATGATTGGAGCGGAAACAACCGGCACTTCGTAGCAGGTGCCGTCAACCGTGGCCCGAAGTGGAAATCAATAGGGATCAATTACCGTCCGAGTTTCAAATTTAGTGTGGCAGTGTCCGACACTAGCACATCAAAGTGGGCAATCAGAACAAGTTCGGATTTATCATTCATCCACAAGGATTCAACTACCATATTCATGGTGGTCAAATTCGCAGATACCTTGGTGGCGGACGGCGTAGTTTGCCCGCTGCTAGGTGGAACGGTCGGAAGTAGCCAACTTGGATATGGGCTTTACTACCAGCGTTCGCCAGGTAATGGGCTCTTGGTAAACCTGATCAGTAATGGCAGCAACCTAGCAGTAAGTTCAAGTAATAGCCTTAATGGTTATTGCGAAACAGGTTGGGGGATGATCGGTACATTCACTGATCCAGAAAACTCAACGGCCTCGCAGCGTGCTAAGATGTTCATTGGAACAAATACGTATTCTAGTAATACGCAAACCAATGCAACGCCTACCAGTAATACTAGTTCGTTTAAAATTGGCCGTGCGAACTCGGGGAACTTCTCCTTCAAAGGAGAGATCACTGAGTTGCTCATAATTCCTAGGGGGCTCAAGGCTAGTGAAATAGCAGCCCTGAAAGGTTATTATGCTCTTAAATTCAACCTTAGTCTATAATGCAGAAACACATTCTATTATTCGCATTTTTTTTATTTGCCGTTAGCGCTAATGCGCAAAATGGGAATCCTCGGCAATTTAAGACCAAGCCATACGTTGCCTTTTATAAGGGCGACAGAATTTTTTACCTGCCGCCCGGCTCCGCAGGTCAAGTTATAAAAATGGGTGCGGGCTCAGACACCTCCCTTGTATGGGGGACTGACATATCGGGTAGCGTTACGGATGGTGTATACGGTGAAATCACAGTCGCAGCGCCAAACTGGACTATCAATTCAGGAGCAGTAGTAGCCGCAAAGATCGCATCCAATGCTGTGACAGCCGCAAAGATTGCGTCAAATGCGGTTGACTCAAGTAAATTAGCCAATAGGTCAGTTTGGGGTTATAAAATCAACCAAATGGGCGCTTCTTCTGGACACTTTTTAGGGTGGACTGGTACAGATTGGGCTCCTTCGTTCCCATTTTCAGGTGCAAGTAATCGAATACCTTATTTTTCAGGAGTAAATTCGCTTTCTAATAGTGGAAACTTTACCTATGACAACACCAATACGTGGCTCAACCTTAATACCTACACTTCTGGTAATAATGGGGGATATGCCGGGCTGCAAGCGCAATCTTCTTCAGGAACACTTTTCCTAAGAAGTGGTAACAGTGTCGCGTCAAATACAGTGGAGGGGGGCTCGGTTATATTATCGAGAGGTGGATCAAGTGTATTAGGGGGGAATTGCACAACCAATTATGATTATTTAGGCGCAATTCATGCGCAAGCATATTATAGCTCTGCTTTTAGAGAGTCGGCAGCTATCCAATTCCGAGGCGACAGTACAGCCTCGACTTATTATTCCGGCAAAATTTCTTTTTATACATCAGATGGGACGTCAACTGCAGCTGAGCGCGTACAAATAAACAGAATTGGAAACTTAGGAGTTGGTACGACAAACCCACTATATAGATTAGATGTAGCAGGGACAGGAGGCGCTAGATTTCCTTCAGGAACAACAGCACAACGCCCAACTGGGGCAGTAGGTGTAATGCGATTTAATACTACAACTGGGAATGCAGAAGGCGTAAGATCAGGAAGCAGTTATGAAAACTTTATAATGGGAACTGCCAGTACAATATATATTGGGACGTCTCCTTCATTAGATTTCCCCAGCATGGCTCAAGGCACAGGATCAGTTTTAACTTTTTCTGATGCAAACGCTGCGCCGGGCGATGTTATTTCAGTTGGTAATCCGTTTTCAAGCGGTGGTTCATATACTTTTTCTGCAGGATGTAGTACAAGTGGGACCATCTGGATTAATGTGATATCGTGGGGCGCAGGATCAAATGATCCTAGCGCATCTACATTTAAATATACGATAACCAAGTAAGCATCTACTTACTGCCCAGTGGTTGATGCTTTTAGTCAGTTTTTCAAACGATGATAAGCATTCATGAGTGCATCACCATCATATTGATGATATTCAATTTAAGTGGCGTAATCAAATCATGGCCACGTGTAGCACATAAAAAATGGGCGATACCTGCAGCCGTGGGTATCGCTTTTGTTTCAGGGGCTTTACTTTATCGCATTTTTTGCCTATGATCGGTCTAAAAACAAACAATAAACTACTGGAGTTACTGTCAGATACATCGCTGAATATCACAGCAAGTAATCCCGCATTTGATAAGGATTTTGTCGATCGAGTGTTTTCATTTCCCTTTAAAATCGCGCTGTCTCCCAATAACCTGCATGCGCTGAAACATTTCAACCGTTTTGATAGCAGGCGTACAAATCAGCCATCTGCTACGGTATATATCAATAATTTCACCGTTTCGCCGGGTTATCTGAACATCATTAGTGTTACCGAAACCGAGATAGAGAGTACTTTTCAAAATGAAGCGATTAATTGGCTGACAAAAATTAAAGAGATAAAAATTCGCTCATTGATGCCGGTGATTACAATTCCCCGCATTGTTGAAACGCACTGGGTGCTGAGCATACAGGCCACGCCTCCATGTGAATACGCCATCAAAATAAATGGCGTGGTATACTCACATTACCACACGCCTGCAGGCTTTTCTCAAATCCCCGCTGCAATGGCTGCGCTTGCAGCGCTCATCAATGCAGACTATCCAGGTGTTGCATCCTATACAGGTAGCTTTGAGTTGTGGCCAACTGATACCATGTTCCCATTTGTAGTAGAATTGCATACCCTTGTCAATCTGGCGCCCAATACTTTTTTCACCTATGCGAAAAGAAACAATTTCAATCTGCAGGCGCATATCACTGCGCTGGAAAGTACGCCGGCTGAAACCCATTGCTGGCCGGTAATCCGCAACGAAGAGTTTTATACGGTTCCCAAAAATCCTTACTACGAAAATTACATCAACTATCGCCATGGCACGCACAAGGGGGCCAATGAGCCTAGGGATGATAAGTATTTCAAATTCAATCAGGTTCCGCAGGTAAAAATCAAATACATATTTGATCAAATTGCCGCTAATATGGGCTTTTTGTGGGAAGGAGATTTTTATGAAAGCCCTGAGTTTGCTGCATTATGCATATATGGCAATTATGCTGGCGACTTGACCCTTCAGGAGGGCTACGAAACCGGGTTGAAATACCTGAATGGGTTTACTGAAAAGTTTGACTTGGCGAAACAGGTCCCGGACATTGATGCTCAAACCTTTGTACTGCGTGTGATGGACATTTTGAATGTCTATCCTGTTGTAAGCAAAAAGCGCGTAGTAATGAAAAAACGCCGCGATCAATTGAAGGCTCGTATACTGAACACAGATGAAGCCGTATCGCCCAGTTCAATAAAAATGCAGATTGTAGCCCAAAAGGGGTTTACAATGCGCTTCAAAGAAGAAACCAGCGATACATTTATTGATGATTCATACTTAGAGCCATATGTTCTTGGAGGCGGCGTTACGATAAAGGAATTTGAAGCCAGGCCCCTGTCAGATTATCAGCCTATTATTGATTACATTGGAGGTGCTGCATTTCGTGTAGCAGCATTGAAAGCATTGGGAAATAGCGATGAACTAGATGTAGGCAAAACGAATACAGCCGGCTTCAGACTGTTTTTTTGCTGGGGCCTGCACCAGGGAGAATACTACAATTACATGCTCGGAACGCATTTGAATACCGATTATGCAGGTAATGTCCTGGGCGACTTTTCCCTGGAACTCGATGGCGCCGATGGTCTGTACCAGCAATTGCACCAAGGGTGGATTGAACTGGGAGATGGCGCACCCATGGAATGTACTGCAGCGCTCACGCCTGGACAACTCACGAAACTTTTCCAATGGACCACGCCGATCATTTCCTTTTATCATCGCCTTGGCGTGGTGAAGGCTATCGTGAAATATTTTGAGGTTACGGCCGCTCAAAACGGCCTGAGTACTGTGAAACTTACCTTGGTGAAGTTATAGCGTCCTTTCGCGTAGTGATGGCCGGTCACAACTTTACGGTCGAAACGATTCTCACTATAAAAAATTACTCATGGAAGAAGTACCAGTAACCAAAATAACGATCGAAATAAGCGGCGTAAAGCGCGAAGTGACCGTTCCATCGTCCTGGAACGACTTGTCCCTGCGCAGTTTGCTCCTATTTTATGAAACCATGTTCACTACACCGGGCGATGAGTTCACCCATAGCGCGTTTACCATGGTAAAACTGCTGAGCATGGCGCAATACATGCTGAAACTCGATAACGCTGCGCTGGCCACTTGGGAAGCCGATTGCATCAGTAATGCCGCCGCTGATCCCGATGCTTTGGTATCTGGTGAGGATGCTTTTCTTGATGAATTGCACCAGGTTTTAACTGCCACGATCAGTGGCTTATTTATCATCGAAAAAACGGAATTGGGCGCTACGACCTATGCGCTGAATTACAACCGGACCAATAACCCTTACCCGTCGCTGCACTACACGCCAAATCCCCCAAAAGGAGGGCGTAAATTTGGTAAAACCCAAGTGCTTTATGCGCCTTCTGACAATCTTGGCAACATTAGCATTTACGAACTGGGATATACATTTACGCTGTTCGAAACTTACCTGGAAACACAGGATGAAAGTTTTGCCGATACCCTGATGGCCGTACTGTATCGCCCATCGAGGGCATTAACGAAAAAAGAGAAAGATAGCAATTGGGGCGGTGATCGACGCATGCCGTTGCGCGGCTATGAGGCAAAAGTCATCGAAAGATCCAAGATGATGAAAACACTGGATCCGATGTGCCGGCGCGTGATCATGTTCTGGTTTGCCAGCTGCCGTCATGCGATTGTAACAGCATATCCAAAGGTTTTCAAAGCCTCTCTTTCGGACAATCAAAAGGAAATCGGCTATGGCTGGGGCGGTGTACTGCTGAGCATTGCCGGTGGACCCGCGCATCTCAATGAGGTCGCAGACCAGCACTACAGTAATGCGCTTACCTGGCTTTCGATGAAAGCCGATGAGAATCAATAACTAAAATCATAAACATGAAAAAAATTGTAAAGGCCGAATTGGCCAAAAGCATTGCCGTAAAAACTTTTCAGCATCCTGAAGGAGTATTAGCCATTTTAAATGCCCTTGATGACATCATTGCTGAAGAACTCAAAACTGGCGAAAAAGTATATTTGGATAACATTGGCACCTTTGAGCGCATCGAAAAGCCTGCTACCCGGAAATTTAGCCCGAGCAAAGGAGAAATTATTGATATTCCAGCGCGCGTAGTCGTGAAACTCAAAGCATCCTCAACCCTTGTAAATCGCGTAAAATGAAGCAATTCCTATTTGTACCAGGCTGGATAAAGCAGCCGGATGATGCGCGTGATGTGCCATACACCATGCGGATGGAGGGTAAAAAACTGCCGGTGAAAATGGACCTTTTGGCTAAAATGCCACCAGTATTCGATCAGGGAAACCTGGGCAGTTGTACGGCAAATGCCGGGGCCGCGGCATTGTACGCAGTAGCCACTCCAAATAAATTTGCGCCTGTGCCCAGCCGTTTGTATCTGTATTACTATATCCGAGACCTGATTCATCAAATATCCAATGATTCAGGAGGTTATATCCGCGATATTTTCAAGGCCGCAAATCGCAACGGATGCGCTTCAGAAAGTGTATGGCCCTACGACATCTATAAATTCGCAGTTACACCATCTTCACAGGCAAAAACCGAGGCTGCACAACACCCCGCGCTTAAATATGAAGCTGTTCCGCAGGACATCAATGCAGCAAAAGACTGTCTTGCATCCGGATTTCCCATTTGCTTTGGTATGACGTTGCTCAGCAACTTTATGAAAATTGGCAAAAACGGTAAAATGCCCATGCCGGCAGGCGTTGAACTGGGTGGCCATGCTACATGTATCATCGGGTACGACAACCGGCGCAAAGCATTCCTGGTACGCAACAGCTGGGGCGCTGATTGGGGCTGGAATGGTAACTATTGGTTACCATACAGCATTTTCGAGTCAACTGATTATTGTGACGATTTTTGGACTTGTAAATTGGTTGGGTAAATCGTAAAATAGTAATGAAAATGCCGCACGGACACGATCCGTAGCGGCATTTTCATTTATCGTAACATCTTGTCCTTTCTAAATGCTACCCACACGGCCATTTTTGCCAGCATTATGATAGCAATTAAGGACGTATTGGCCCACATGCACGCGGGAAAGCCATTTAGCCTGCGCGCAGTTCGCTACGATAAGCGGCGGCGTGAACGCATTGGGCAAATCATCGAGGTGCCTGAAGCCGTGCTCGTATGGGGCGATGGCGGTACCGATCGCGTTGCACAACTCCCTGAGCAGCGCCAACCCACGGCGCTCGAGCGCTCTTATTTTGCTACCGAAGAAGCCCCGCGCAAAAATCCTAACCACGAAGCGAACTACACCCGCAACATTCGCATGCTTGTGGATGGCAAGCCAACCGAGTCAATGATGAAAATTCATCCATTACTCATCATAGAATTTAATAAACAAGTAACCACGCCATGAGTACGCCCAACCATAACGTAATCACCTTGCATGCCATGCAAATTGGTGATAAAATTCAGGTACTGCACGATGGCGTACTTATGCAGGAGTATAACGTAACGGGTGCCGGTGCTCAAAAAGCAGACAAAACAACCGCTCCCATTCCTACCTGGACAGAAGCCGGTACCCGGTGGGCATATTGGGGTGATAATGACCTGCTGCCCACCGATATGCGCAAAAAGATCGAGGCAGTCCCGATCGCAGGGGCTACCCTGGAGAAAAAGATCAATATGCTCCAGGGTAACGGCATCGTGTACTACAACACGGCCGATATAGCCAAGGGCCCCAACGTTGAGCGGCAATCATTTGCTGAAATCGAGGATTGGTTGGCCGAAAATCGCATCCAGGAAGAATGGTTTGCAGCCCAGTGCGCAGACTATGCTTTGCCTTACAATGCGTTCAGTGAGTTGATTATGAGCCGTGATAAAACCAAAATCACCGGCTTATATCACATCGGCGCGGAAAATGCGCGCCTGAGCAAAGCAAATGGCCGTAACCAGATTGACTTCTTGCTGCATTCGTACCACTTTCCATTTGGAACCGCGCAGGATGATACTACACGGGTAGCAATCCCGCTGTATAAGTGGTATGACCGCCAAAACTTCCTTGATGCCCTGCAGGGCAGAAAGTTTGCATGGCATACCCGCTTCCCAACGCCTGGTATGATCTACTATGCGCGCGCCTGGTGGCTTGGGCTGTTCAAAAATAAGGGCTGGCTCGATGTTTCGGCTCAAGTGCCGCTCATTGTGCATGGTATGCAGACAAATCAGATCTCGCTGAAGTACATCATTGAGATACCTGAAATTTTCTTCATCATCCGGCATCCGGATTGGACCACATACGATCAGGCGCAGCGCCAAAGGGTAATTGATGAGAAAGTAGCCCAAATCAATACCTATCTGGCCGGTCCTGAAGCTGGATTAAAGAGCATCGCATACGTTTTCAAGGAAAACGAGATTACTGGCAACGCCATGGGTAAAATCAACATTATTCCGGTAGATGATAAGTCAAAATCTGGCACTTGGGTACCGGATTCCTATGCTGCCGATGCACAGATCGTGCAAGGCTTCGGCATAGATCCTTCACAGATCGGCCTGGCTCCTGAGGGTGGGAAAATGGGCTCCGGATCCGGCAGCGATAAGCGGGAATCGTATAACCTTATGATCACGCTTAATACACCCGATCAGCGCCGCATTTTGGAACCGCTCAACTGGATCAGCCGCTATAATGGCTGGGGTGTGACATTCGTAGTAGATCATACCGTACATACCACCACAAATCAGCAAGAAACAGGCATTTTGCCTACAAAAACTACGCTTAACGTAGCACCAGGTAAATAATCTAATCCCCCCATCAAAACATGCAATCTCATGCTAAAATTTCTGAACGATGCGATTCCCATCCTCACATTTTTGAGTGGAAGCGGAATTATGTACCTCCTGTTATTCCGGCAGAAATATCGCCGGGCCTCCAATAAAATGGTAGAGGATGAATTTATGTCTCTATCGCTGGTAGTTGACAAGTCTAGCCGCCAAATATCAGAACTGAGCGATAGATTGCGTGAAATGGAGGAAATGCGATATCAGTTAACGGTACAAGTCAATGAAGCCAAAAAGGTTATTGAAGAGTTGAAACAAGAAAATGAAACCCTGAAGGCCTTGATCGCACAATTAAAGAACCATGATACAAAACATGAATCAACTGTTAAGCCAGGCCCAAAAAATCAGCGAACGCGCAAGCGCCCTACTGGACCAAGCATACATCCTTAATGAAGATATGCGCTCACTTCTTAATCAACTCCCGCAGCCGAAACAATCGAAGCGGGTAAATATCCAACATCATGGCAGAACTGTTCAGCAACTTCGCTGACTTCAAACAATACGTTGGTGGCCGGATCAACCAATCGGTTGAACTGGATTCGCTGGCATCCCATATCTATGAGGCAGCACGGCGGCACATTACGCCGTACCTGGGACAAGCGCAATATACCGCGCTGTTATCTGGGTCGCTTAGTGTTGCTCAAACGGCATTACTGCCATTTATAAAACGCCCGCTTGCATTGCTTACGCTGTATGAGTATAGTAAAATAGCAGGGATTGAATTCGGGGAGAGCGGCATGCACCGGATAGAAACACAAGATCGGAAGTCTGCCTACCGCTACCAGGAGAAGCAATACCAATTGGATTGCTTGGAAAAGGGCTATGAAGCCCTGGAGATTATGTTGAAGTTCCTGGACGATGGTAAGGCGACCTATACAGAATGGGCTGCATCGGAAGAGGCTAAGGTTCATCGCACCCCACTGCTTAACTATGCGTCGGACTTTCGGCGCCTTACCCACATACAGTGTGACCGGTATACATTCGAGGCCTTACGACCTATCATATCCGAGGTGCAGACCTATGCAGTACAGAAGGCGTTGCCTGTTACGTTCTGGGCAGGCTTCCTGTCACGCCACTTGGCAGGCACACTGACTACAGAAGAGAAAGCCTTACGCGAGATCATGCGTAAGGCTATTGCACACAAGGCCATGGAAGAAGCCACCAAGCTACACTGGATCCAGTTAGGTGGTGGTCGGGTATTCGTATCGGAAGAGTTCGGAGAGCAAGCCCAGGTCAACCGCACCATGCCAAATGGATCAGCAGCAGGGCTATACATACCACGCGCCATCTGGGCTGATCGACATAGTGAGGCATGGAAACAATACATCCTCGATAATGCATCATCGTTCACAACCGTATTCGATACGGCAAGTGGAGGCAGCAACAGCAGCACGGATGCCTGGCATATCGCCACTACAGATGAGGCTGATGCCGAAGCCATTGCACTCGATGAGGTAAGGCGTCGGCCAGTGTTCAGGCTCTAATCAATATCATCATAGATCACAACGCGAGGGCGCAATCGAGTAATCGGCTGCGCCCTCGCTGCATATTTCCCGGTTTTTGCGACGAATAATCAACCGGCGCGTCAG
>Ga0114963_10000218_pt1 | contig 37412 bp, 43 predicted proteins | sample C_131016_EF_Meta_FD_87019 | JGI IMG/M metagenome (GOLD analysis project Ga0114963, IMG submission 87019) | Freshwater microbial communities from Lake Croche, Canada to study carbon cycling - C_131016_EF_MetaG | ecosystem: Environmental > Aquatic > Freshwater > Lake | place: Lake Croche, Canada... | reverse complement strand
TCTGAAAAGAGATTTTCAACCCCTTTACCAAAATCTTCAAAAATATTTTTAATGACACCAGTAAGCCTGCCTATAGCACCGTCCTCTTTAAAAAGATCACCTATTGCTTCACTAATTGATGATAGCCATTCTTTAATTGAATTAAAGACACTACCAATACCTGTTCCTATATCTTGTATAACTTGTTGTGTTTTACCTAACAATTCGTTTAAAAAAGCTATACTCTTACCTATTATACCACCCTCAGAAAAGAAATTACCAACAGCTTTTATTCCCCTCATTATTACACCATCTTCACCAAACAAATTTGATATCCACTTCCAACCCTTCATTATCAAACTATCATCTTTAAAAAGACCTGTCAACCAAGTCCAAAATTTACTAATAGGCCCATCTTCTTTAAAGATACCTGTTATAAACTTCCAAAATTTAGCAATAGCCCCGTCTTCTTTAAAAATACCTGTTAGCCATTTCCAACCTTTAACGATTGCACCATCTTCCTTAAAAAGACTAGATATCCACCTCCATGTTTTTGCTATAATTCCTTCACTTGAGAAGAGGCTTTTAATGCTTTTAAGTAACAACTTAACCTTGGTCCAATTTTTAATAATTTCATATAAACCAAACCCTAACGCTATTTTTAATATCCAACCGCCTACATCTTTTAAGATATCCCAAATGCCTTTCTTTTTTGGTTGCTCTCTTTCTTTCTCTTCCTTTATTAAAATTTTTAATATCTGATCAACCATTTCAAGTTGGTCTTGATTGTTTTTATAAATTGGATCAAAGAAGTGTTTGTTGTTATCAAATAATAAATTCTCAATTGCTACTTTTGTTTCGGGTGAAAGTACTATTGATACTGTCTTGTTATGTAGAGGTGCCGTTATCTTTTTTTCTTTCTTATTTTCTTTTTGGTCGTCTTGTTTTTTAAATAATCCACCAAATGCATTTGTATACGTTTTGGGGTCAAAGATAGTATTAAACATGCCTGCTACGGTACTACCAATAGATGGCGTCTGCTTCTTTACAGTGTTATATTCTTTATCACGTGATATACGTAAAAGTATTTTATTTAAAGTATTGTTAGCTATAGCCAAACCATCATTGGTTTTAATATTATCGGTTTTTGTATTTTGTCTTCTGGTTAATAAACCTTGTACTCCTTGTATTACTGCATCGTAGCCTTGACTGAGAATACTGTTCTTATTTTTTTTATTTTCCGATGGCTTGACTTCTGTATCACCTACTTTTTTATTCGCACGGTTAGGCTTCATGCTTAATGATACTTCTTTAACATCAAAGTATATTTTTTCTAGCGTATTGAGCATTTTTATCTGCTTATCATTTTTTATATATGCATCAACAATACTAGAGAATTTATGGAATTCAGTATCCTTATCTTTTTCTTTTTTTTCCTTTATTGTAGGCTCTACACTACGTACATGTATAGCTTTAATATTTGATGGAAGAGAAACAGCATTAGATGATATAAGCTGAAGTGCATCTATCCCGGTCAAGGTGCCGCTAGATGCTTTTTTTGTATCCTTGTAAGCTGTATCGGTATTTCCTTCCTTTTTTTTGTTTTGTTTTTCTAGTAGATCAGAAGCTGTCGATGCATTTGTATCTTGTCTTTTAAGACTCTCGTTGAGGGTGGACATATAATCGGTTATATCATTTAACCTTTTATCTACCTCTTGCTTAAAGTTGCTCAGTGTATCAAGCTTTTGGCCTAGTACAGATTGAAGGCGATTGATTGTTTCAATCTGACTATGACCAGTCTCTTGCAAATTTTCATTTAATTTAGCAAGCGGGTCACCTATTGCAAACTGTAACTGATCTAGAGTGATACCTTCCATTTAAATTATTTAATCACAAATAATTTAAATGGTTTATTTTAATTATATGCTAAAAAAGCTACCATCGACATCTATTGTGATGTCATTTACTGTAACAAATTTACTCTCCAGTTCTCTATATGATTTTATAAACTCTAATATTTTGTTTGTAAGAGTTGCTGGTATTTTCTCAACAATTGATAGTTTCTCATCAAGCTTCAGTGTATTGAATGCAATTCCTTGATCACCGTTCTCCGTCTTAAACGTTACCTTTTGTATAAACTTTATTATTTCGTGAATAAAAAGTTCACTCACCAATGTCTTTACATCACCTTCTTTTATATTCTTGAGCTTTGTAATAACAGATGAGCAGATATCTCTATCAACTCCTAGTGTAGGTGCTTTTATATCAATTGTAAGATTATCAACACCTATTGTAGATTGTAAGGTTGTAGGTTGAATGGAAATATCTTTTATAGTTGTGAGGTGTTCGTTCAAATCAACTATTACATCATCATTTGTATAGGAAGCACCTACACCATTTGCGCGGAGTGTAATAGCTATTGCAAGACGATCAAAAATATAGAGATTACTAATGTCAATTGAATCAATTGCATTCTCTTGAATGATATTATAAAATTTAACAATAAAGGATAATCTTGTTAAGCTTTCATCTATAGATGAGGATAGTAATTCCTTTTGTTGACGTAAGTTAAGGTTTTTAAATTTTACTGTTTTGCCGAGAGATGGTATATAAATGTCGATACCTGTAGCCTTGTTTAAGGTCTCAAGTTGCTTGAGAATATCGCCGACATTTGTCGTATTGGTTGTTGTCATATTAGTATATATTATTCATTTGTGGTAAGTTCAAGTCATTTTTCTTTCTTGCTTTTTCTTCCTCTTTCTTCTCATCTCTAAAGAGATTAATATAAATGTTAAGTTCAGCAGGTGTCGAGTTCTTTAAAAGTTCGTAATCTAGGCGTAACTTGCCAATAAGGAAGTATTCTAGCTCGTACATTGACATTAAGCCTCGTTTATAACAAATCTTTAAAAATTCAATGATAGAATCGCTAAAGAAGTTTAAAGGTATATCAATTGACTCATTACTGTATGGAGACACTACGGAGAGGAGGTTTATCCCTTGGAGACATGAGTTGAAATATGTTATGTATTCTTTTATGTCTTTTAACACAAAAACAGGGAGATGATCAATTATCTGTTGTTTTGAATCCGTGATATCTTCACCCTTTATTGTTATTTTCTTAATAAGTGTATCTAGTAAATTTAAATCTTTGTCACCAATGTTGAGTGTCGAGGGCATACCTAATTCAAGTATAAGCTCATTATTGTTATAGCTCTTTATCGTAGTATAGATATCATCTGGAATTTCAATAGCTTCTAACTTATTAATGACATCAGACAAATGAACCGAAAAGTTAAATGTTTTTTGTGATGTAGGACATGTTGCAGTTAATTCGAGGTCTGGTGATATACACACCATTCTTATTATAATAAGAAGAATGAGTTTATCTAAAAACGGTAAATTGTTTATATCTTCTTCTCCTATACAAAGATCCTTTACGAGTGTATCGAATGCATTTGTTATGATAACAGGATTATTATTTGTTATATTTTTTACGAGATCCTTATAACGGTTGAATTTTAACTCTGTAATCCCTACCTTGCGCTTAAGATATGGCAAATAGGCTGTATAAACAAATTGCTTCACGGACAATATTTACGATTTTAAGAACATCTATTCAAGCCTACTTGAAGAGAGCCGTTATAATATTAGCAAGTGCACTATTTCCTGTATTACTTGAAACAGTATAATTTGAATACGTCCAACGACTGTTATAGTATTGAACCTTTTCTTCTGTATATTCAAGTGTTTCTTCACTTACATTAAATGGCGCGCAATTATAAAACGTCCAAAGCTTTCTAGGTAGTTGAGGAGCAAATCCCTGTGTTCTTGTATATTGCATTACATGAATATTTGTCTTAACATTCTTTAAGTCTCTAGCAATACCTGTATCTCCGGGTCTTGCAACTAAACCAAAATGTGATGTAAGAATAACCCATGGTCTAATAACCATATCAATAAATGATACATTTGTATCTCTAAATTGAATATCAAGTGTTGGTGGATCTATTGTTCTTCCTCCTGCAATAATACCTGGTAAAAATCCGCGATTATTTTGTACAGAAACGCTCTCTACGGAAAATGATTCACTCGGTATAGTAATGGAGCTAGCAAATATGCATCCGAATATATTTTGATTCTGAGGTTGTGTTAATATATTTCGCGCAGCATCTATATCAAACCCTGTACCGTCAGGGTTTGTTCTTTCAAGGCCTTGAATAAGTGATGTATTTATACCTGCAGGAAAAAATTCAAAAAAAACAACCCATTGCGTCGACATGGGTATAGATGTATACCATACCTCAAGTTGAGAGAGAAAGTTGTCTCTTACGCTCGGTATAGGGCCTGTTACAGCCAGGGGAAGACCAGGTATATTATTGACTAATAATCCAGCGGCAACGTTGACGGCGTCTAACAGGCTCACTTAATTATTTAACTACCGACTATTATTTTTATACAGTACGTGTAAAGTAGTGATAGGCAATAGTAGCTGTAAACTCGATAGTCTGACCTGTACCAGCAGCGATACTATAGCTAAGAGCTCCAACACTACGAGGTGATGCACCGATTAAGGAATAATCTGCGATACGGTTGAGCTTATTATCGAGCTGAACAAGATTGATAACAGATGATTGCTTAGGTGTAAGATATTCACCTGTGCTTGTCTGATCATCAAATGTATAGCGCGACCAGTCTTCAAACTTCTGTCTGATCTTTGATTGAGCATCAGCGTAGAATGTAAGAGAGTAACCTTCAGATCCAGGATAAACAGCATTACCAGGTAGATTGAAGTTTAGACCCATGTAAGGAACTGGTACGTTGGTAATAGCTCTTTCAGGGAGTGTCGCTGTCTTTACGTAGACGAGATCGTCTTCATTGAAGATAATTGTTTGTCCAGCAGCATCTGTTGCGCCACCTGTACCAATTGATACAACCCTAAAGTTGAAATCACGTGCAAAATCGCGTGTTGAGGCTATTCTATAAAAATCAGTAATAATTTGGTTGGTGTCACTCATAGTATGTAATTATTTAGTTTAATGTCATTAATTTTTAAGCTACAATTTCAGCGAAGTTTTGATTTGTTCTTGTAGCGTAGAAGTTAACAAGGATGAACTCTGCTGTACGTACAGGCTTAATGTAAACATCTACAACAAGTGAGTTATCATCAATAACAGTTGGTGTATTATTACGCTCGTCGCAGATGAGTAGGTAGTCGTATATACCCTGTGTGTTCTTTGCATTATCAAAGATCGGGGCTAGTACATTCTTAACCTGTGTACGTGTGAAGAGTGTATTGGGTTCAAAGACGAAGTTCTTAACAACTGTATTAGTCTGTCTTTCGAGTGTTAAGAAAAGTCTACGGACGTTGATACGATCAAACGCTGTAGGTTGCTTCTGAAGTGTCTTTTGACCATAAACAACATATCCTTCGTTCGGGAAGAATGCTACAGGATTGAGACCGATCTTGTAGAGTTGATCACGTTGCTTTTGTACAGGATAGAAACCAAGGTCTGTTACACCTGTTACAATACCGCGAGTAAACCCTGCAGGAGCTGTCCATGGCTGGTAGTTGGCGTCTGTATTTGCCATAATTGCAGTAGCAAATCCTGAGAACGGTACCCATATCTGACGGCTTGAAGATGCATCAGCAACCTTAGCAACATTTGCATATGCAGCTGTATAGCTGTTATTTACAAAGCTGAACTGATTGCGTAGTGGCCAGTAGATGTTATCGGAGAAGTTATTGTTTGGATTATCGAGTGTCTTAACACCGTTATAACCTTCAGCAAAGATATTTGTAATTGCGTCAGCAATGAAGATGTGATCCTTACGTGTTTGTGACGCGAAGGTTACAAACTTATCAGCTACAGCCTTATAGTTAGTTAACAATGGTAGACTGAGAACGTTTGCTTGACCGGGCTTGCTTACAGGTGATGCTGAGAGCTGACCAATACCACCGTATGAATCGTAGTAAGGTATACTATCGTCAAAATATCCTGTAGTTGCTGTTGTTAGAGAATTAACGTAAATTGTGCCGAGACCGGCTTCTGGTACAATCGAAAGAGGATAGATATCAGAATTTTCAATTGTACTAAACATTTTATCGAGCTTTCCAGGAACATCACCGATTACCTTTGTATTAAGCTGTTGATTGCTGAAATCACCGAGAGCAAAGAGCTTATCGTTTGAACCGTAGGTTGCTAATAAGGAAGCATATGTGGCGGATGTACAACCTGTACGTGTATAGAATGTACCTTGGTTAAACGCACTTAACGGTAGTGTACCGTCGTTGTCAGTTGAGAGAGGATTGCCACGGGGGTTGCTAAGGAATCTTACACCCTTTGTCGGGAATCCGTTATTATTGAGCCAAGTTGATGTATATGCATTAGAGATATAAGGATTAACAAGTGTTACTATGTTTTTTGAACTATCTTCAACGTTTTGTAAGAAGTAACTGATTGGCGCACCGCCGCGGACGTTGTTTATCTGACGATAATAATCGAAAGATGCATTATATCCTTCTTGATAAATGTAGTCAAGTTGAATAACATCAGGTGAGAAGACGGATTGACGAAGCTTGAATACACCGATGTTAATTGTATCGTTGTATTGACTTGTAGATGTATCAAATGTTGCAATGTTTTCGATAACTTCTGATACACTACCACTAACTCCTGTCTTTGTTGCAGAAAGAGAGAATGTTAATCTCTGTTGTGGAACAACAGTAAAATTACTAGTATTGACGTATGTTGTATTATCGCTTACAGAGTAGGTAGCACTAAAATTATCAAAGTTAGTTGCTGGATTTAACGCTGTATTATCGATAATACCAATATATGTACCTTCAAAACGCTGATTTATGGATGTCTGAGCTTTATTAAGCACAATGAGACCGGCATTAGCGAGACTAGATAAGGAGCTAAATGTTGCAACACCACCAGCTGAGCTCCAGGTAAAAGCAGTTCCATTAAGAATTCCAAGATATTGTGATTCTGTTAAACTGATATGTGTAGGTTCACCAAAGAAATATGTAACACCACTAAGAGTTGCTGCAGATGTACTGTAGCTGAGTGTGCTTGATATTACATCAGCAGCACCGCCTTGAACTACTGTTGTAACAGGGTATGCTAGAGCACTATAGTTGTTTGTATAACCGATACCCTTATCAGGACCATAGGGTAGACGGTAAACTGTAACATTAGCAGGTGAGTTAAAAACTGCTGTTGTTGTATGATAGAGATAACGTTCAGCGGCTGTTGTAGGTAGCCCGAAAATTTGCTCATATTCAGAAATTGAGCTTACGAGAATTGGATCAGCAACTGGACCCTTATCGGCAAAACCTGTGATTAAAACATCTGTAGGTGATACTAATGAGGGTTTTAAAGAAAGATCAACTTCACTAAATTGTACGCCGGGACTTTGAATTATACGTGCCATATAAAGTATTTAATAGCTATGGAAATATTTTTTTATGGTTTTAAAGATTTTCTATTTCTTCAGTTATAGGTATTGCTATAAACTGTGAGAAACTGAATGTAACACTAGATTCAAGCTCACCGCTATCTCTATATGAATAGTTTATACCCCCGAGATTAGTCGGAAACGCATCTGTGTATTGAAATTGCATAACACGTTTATTATATTCATCAAGAGCATAAATGGTAACGGTTGTTTTATATAAATCTCTACGCAGATTATTAATAGTGGGGTTATCATACGTTAAATCCTTACCATCATACCCACTTTTTCTGTCGTTATTCAGAAGATTTAACCAAGAATATATGACCCAGTAGTTATTAAATCTATTATCTACAGTAAAGTTGACAGTAAGAGGGGTATAGGGTTCACGGGAATGTGATGTAACTGCTAATGTTTGACCAGCGTATCTATTTTGTACAGCAGGTACATTAATTTCTGGTACAACTCCACCGTAAACAGAAAATTGTAATGTATCTGGTAGAATATTCCCTGTTGTACGATCAAATTTTGAAGAAATTTGCTTTAATGGCTCAGGAATACTCAAAACAAGAAGAAATTTGTCTTTCCTTGTCTTGTTAAACGGTGATTGATTGTATGTTACTAAATTTGACATGTATTATTATAAGAAATGCCATCCATCTTGTTTTCCGCTGTCAAGAAATGACCACCCTTGGGATTCAAGATCAGATATTCCCTGATCTTTCTCCTCATGCCCACTACCAAAACGATCTATGATAACAGGCATCGGTGTATTCATTTCCTCACTATTACGTTCGTTAGAATAGATAGATGTCGGATTTATAAAATATTTAATACCATAGTCTAATCCTTTAATACTTTTAGGTCTTTTATGATCATCGAGTTCTAATATCTCAAAATACTTTTCTGTAATCTCGTTTTCTAAAATCATAAGAGTCCATATAAGACTCATAACCCGGTCATCATGATTATTAGATTTTGCAGCCCAGGTACCATTAGGATATCTAACAAAATTACGTAATTCATTAAGAGTTTTGAGATCTCTTAGCTTTACAACGTTTAATTCATTAATCCAATACCTCATATTCATAACACCCTTATATTTGGTATTAGTATGCGCTACAACTCCTGGTTTATTGAACACTTTATCACCGGCTTTTGCACCATAATTTACGATATTTTCATAACCAAGTGACATTCTTAGTTGATCGACAACCTGTGCACCACAATTATTTCGTTCTACTAACGCTGGAGGATTGCCCCAGTGTTCTAGTACTTCTTTTAACTTAGTTGTAAAGTTATAGGGACTAATATTCCTATTGTGATAGGTAGCTACTTGTTCTATATTCTGTAAATTTGTGATATCTAATACCTGTATAACACTAGCTGCTTCACCGACACCTTCAGCTACGTCGACTCCAGCTACATAAAGTCTCTCTTTGTTAGGTTCCTGCCAAAGAAGATAATGACCCTCATCGAAAACAAACTTTGGTTCCTGACATTCTGTCTTTAATTTGTCAAAAAACTCTTCACTTACAGCACTTTCACCTGATTGAATGAAAACATTACCGTATTCTTGATCAAATGTTTCACGGCTACCAAGAGAGCGTATGGTATCATTCTTCCATTTTTCATCTCTACCAGGTATTTCCCACCAATCAACACGTTCAGCCTTCCAGCCATTGTGCTTTTCAGGGTCTTCTTCTATTGCTCCATCGTAAAGCTGATAGAAAAGGTTATCAGTACCATTGGGTGTACTAGCTACAAATATTTTTGACTTTTTAGAAGATGAAATAATGGGGTAAACAGAAGCCCAAAACTCTTCTACCATGTGGTTATCAATAAATGCTAATTCGTCCAATAGAAGAACATTGACTGAATCACCACGACCGGCATCAGAACTCGTTGTACTAATACCGATACTTGAACCATTAGCAAGAGTCATACCAGTTTTACCGTATTCTTCAACACCAGGCTTAAGATAGTTCGGTAATTGTTCATATGCCATACGAACTCTCTTGAAGATATTGATGGCAGTCTGCTCCTTGTTAGCAACAATAAGAATACGCTGATCTTCTTGGAAGCAGGCTATCCAAAGAGCGTAGATTGTAAACATAGTCGTATTATGTGTAGGTATTAACTGTTTACCTACAAGGTAAAGATTATCTTTACTATCTACTGTTATACAACGAACCGGTACAGATTCAATTTCTTGTATTTGTTTTATATAATGCCATTGTGCACGAAGATGTGATTGTACCTCTGACGGTTTTACTTTTATTCTATTACGTTTAAAGGATAGTCTGCAAACATATTCAATAGGTCTGAAATTAATTACAGCACATACACTACAATCTACACCTCTCAATTTTGGTGTAAATTCCTTGTATGTTGCCTTATATCCTAAACCTTCGATTAGTTCCTTTACTTGTTTTGCAAGATTGAGATCTGTATTATAAAAGCTAGCATTACCGTTTGCATCTATATAACCGTCACTATCTATTAAACCTTGTAAAAGAGAAAGTCTTTGCTTTCTATCAGAAAGCATATACTCGCGTGGAATATGTTTATTATTAATAAGGCTATTATTCTTTAACACACCTGCAAGGCTCTCTGTATGTAAATTTTTACTTGACGTTACTCTCAGGGTATAAACCTCTTTCTTATACTCATGAAGAATTAATTTATCGAACTGATTTTGTTGATTATTGAGAATGTCAATAATTTCATCAATATCTCTCCTACCGACTGTCATAGTACCCCCAGCACTAGCTCCGTCCCCTAACCACAACCCTAATACGTACGGATCAATCGGTAGATCTCGTTTTATACCGTCAATACCGTTAATACACGTAGGTATTCTATGGTTAGGTTCATTACAATAAGGTGCATATAGAGTATCAGCTAATTGTTGAGTTGTTTTAATTGATCCACCTTTTTTTCTTTCACTCCGTGATTCTGTATACCAGAGATGCTCAGCGTCTGCAATTATTTCCTCCCCATTATCAAAAGTTACCTTATAGCACTTCCTGTTTTGTAATACATCATGCGCATAAACCACATTACACGGCTTACCATCTGCTCCGTATACCTTATCACCCTTCTTTAAATCGCCCATCGTTGACCATCCATCAGTTGTTAGGATAGGGGTATCTAGAGCAAGCGCTTTACCGCTCTGACGAGATGATAGTAAAACAATAAATCTATTATCTCTCAATCCTCTTAATACTCGTTTTTGATAGTTATGTAATTCAATTTTTATCTTACCTTGATCGAGATTTGTAATATAAAAGAAGTTTTCAGCAAAATAGAGGATATTTCTCTTACATTTTACAATATCCTCACCCCACTGAGGATTTGATATATAATCAAATGTTGCATCTGATGTAGGTAGCGTCTCTTTACCTAGATAATATTGTTGTTTTTGTTTTTTAGTAGGCATCTAGCATAAGTACTTAGTGAATGAATAAATCACGTAATCTAACTGAAATGGGCGATTTTTACGCTTCGACCATACTTAACGAAAAGAAGAGTACTTTTCCAGGTCCTGATACCTTTAAGGTACAGAAGGATAAGAAGGTCACTCCTACCGAAGTATTGGGTACAAGGGCATATGTACAGTCTGATTCTGGTCCAGATCATAAAGGTGCTGAAACTCTCTTTAAGCCTGAAGTTAAGAGTAAGATGAAAAAGGATGACGAGCGTAGTGTTTTTTCAGGTGAACGGTTTACAGAAGAAAACCCTGAATATACAGCTTCAACTAAAAAAACAGAAAAAGCGGAAAAAAAAGGAAAAATGGCCAAAGAGAGTATAAATAATTTTATGACAAAGTCTATTTTTGATAAACTCTATGAAGCTGTCATCAATGAAGAAAATCTTCCTGGTGATGAAATTGAAGCCCATGATGCTGAAGCCCTTGATCTTCCTGCCGGTGATAAAGAAGGTGAAGTAACAATCACTCTTGATCGTGAACTTGCTCAGAAGCTTCACGACGTTCTTATGGACGTTCTCGGTGCACATGAAGGTGAACCTGAGGGAACAGAAGAAGGTGAAGCAGAAGATGCTGAGGACAATGAAGAGGCGCACCTTGAAGCTACAGAACTCGAAGAGCTTCCTAATACCCGTGGTCAAGAGCATACAAAGGTCAGCAAAGGTTCTAATACCGTTAAAGATTCATGGTCAACACACAATATTGATGGCACTGAAGGTGATGGTAAAATTAAGGATGGTATTGACGCAGAAGGTACCCCTGAGGGTCATGCTCTCGTTAATGCCAAGAAGGGTCATCCAACACCTGTAACCGGTAAGGCAAACGTCGTTGCAAGTCGGGTTACAAAGAACGTTGGTAAGGTTGCTTTTACTAAGTAAGTTAAACAAAATAGATTATAAATTAAGGACCTTCGAAAGAAGGTCCTTTTTTTTGCTTAAATACTATTGTGAATAGTTTTAAAGACCATTACAGTAAGTTTCGCAAAGATGGTACATCTGTTAATCGTAGACATATGAGAGATACTGTCGGTGTATCTAACGCGACGAACCCTGATATGAAACATGCTGGTGACGTTGTACCAGTGGTGCACCGTACTGATAATAACGCAGTACAGCCTTTTGAAGAGTTAAAACGTGTGAATAGTGGCATAAAGCATATTACCAGTGCTCATGTAAGAAAGCTTGCTGATCAATTTGGTTTTAATATCCCGGCACAGGCTAACGAAGAGGTAAAATGTGGTAACACCGGTATCAGTGTAACAAAACACCCTACCAAGGAAGGATTTTATATCTTACAAAAATAATGACTATCGAGACCAAAGATTTCTATACAGGTAATAATACACCACAAACATACCCGCAGTCAATTAATTATACTGACAATGGTTGTATAAGATTTACAGATAAGGCTAATAATCAAAACGAACGAATTTTATATTCAAATTACTGGCGTGAACAAATTAACCTCTACGGTCAGCAGTGTTTGTATTATGTTAATGCTTTCAGTACCCTATCAGCTGATAATCTCTACGGTGAACAACCCACTCAACAATTTGCTCCACCTTTACCATTTGTCGTAGCATTGAACTTAAATGAAAATGCTCTCATGCTCAGTAAGTACGGTTTATTATCAGAGGATGAAGTAACAGCGTTCGTTCATATTAGTTCATTTTATGCTACATTTAATGGATTAGAGCCTAAATCAGGTGACGTATTTCAATTATCAGAATACGGGAACGATAGACCTGGTGGTAGAAACGGTAAGTTCTTTGAAATAACTGAGCGTCTTGATGAAGATGCTGCTACTATAAACCCTCTCGCCGGTCACTATGTCTGGTTAATAAAGGCTAAAAGATTTGAATGGTCGTTTGAACCAGGATTATCAGCTGATGCGGTTAACTCTCAAGTATATGACAATGTTAAGGATCCTTCAGCAACTGGTGCGTATAAACCATATAGCTTTGACGTTAATGTAGAATCACAAAAGATTTTTGATTACACAAAAACTGACTATGATAGTGTATACGGTGGGTATCAATAATATCAATCGTTTCTGTTCTCGTAATGTGACTGATAATTAGGTAGTTTTTCGTTCCTTTGTTTTGCAATAAAGTCATCAGCTATCTTGCAACTATCAAAAATTAATTCGATCTTATGTCTTTTATTTGAAATAAATGTATATTTCACTCCTTCTCTCATCATGAGAATATGAGAAAGTTGATACAGTACACCAACCTCAAATTGACTCTCTCTTGTGCCGTTATGTTGTTTTACACTAAAGCTGGTTCCCGTGATGTAATGCATGGTTTAAAATCAATTTCTATATTTGTTTTTTCAATTTCATTAAGATCAGATTTCATTGATTCGTACCGCTCTTCGATATATTTCTGAAATGCTAGCGGTTTAATCCAATCATAATCTTGAATATTATTTCGTGCCTTAAGTTGCTCAACACGCTTACTTACAAATTCAATACCTTCAAGCAATGACAACCATCGTGCGTAGGTATTTAGTGTAAGGTCTATTGGACCGGTACATGTGTTAAGCGTTATATAATTTTCTAATGATGTTGATTGCATACCCAAGCATTATGAATGAACTTCGATTAACGTCAAGAATATTTTTCTGTTTATTTAAATTAGTTAGTAACCCTGTAAGTGTTTCAATACTGTGTTGTATACCTGTAATATTTTCTTCAATAGCTTTTACCGCTATAGGTTTCATGTCATCAGCGATATTACTGCTAGTAATCTCTTTCTTAAAGACTTCGAGATAGAGAGAGCAAATGCTTTTTAGGAATGTGCTGTATGTCTGTGTATCTTTTTTATAAAAAGAAAGACCTTCTTCGAGATATTTAAATTCAGTAGATGGCAAAAGATACCTAAGTGTATCAACAATTTTATTGATATCTAACTTCTGCTCTTCTGACTTTACATTAAATGGGTCAGAGGTTACTGTTGTAGTAATATTACTGATGCTCTCAGGGAGTTCCATTTGTTGAAGGAGGTGTAATAATATTTGACACAGTTTCGATGATATCTGTATTAGTTATTGGTTCAGTTTGTAGCGCAGTTTCCGCATTAATAAAAACAGATACTGATTTATTACAGTCGCCACATTTATACATATTAGGTGTATTTAAACGAATGGGTACAAAATCTATATGCTTCTTTGTACATGGGCACGTGACCTCGAGTCCCTGATAAGTAAACTCCTTTATCCTCTCATTTTCTAATTTCTTATTTTTGAGAGCAATAATAGCATCAAAAGCATATCTAAACACATTGTAGACAATAATTTGTGCTAAAAATGTTAAAGTAAATCCGATCCAAAATTTAACGCCAAAAGTTATTGTTAAAATGACAGCTAGTGCTACTGAAATAATAACAAGAAGAAAGATAGGAAATAATAATTCCAATAAAGTCATTAATACAAATTTAATCTATACAGACTATGTTATCAAGAGCCTTCTTGAGTAACTCTATGGATAATTGCTTCAAGTTGTCTATAAGACTTTTTAAGATGTAGTATAATATCTTCTACCTCCGCTGTTGCTTTCTTGCTCTTCTTTACAGAATCCGCTTCCTTTACTTTTTCAAAAGATTGTATAGTATATGTTGTTTTCTCTATAAGATCAGCGAGAATTGGGGCTGCTTGTGTTAATTCATAAGGTAGTACATTATCTGCTTTTGCATTATTAGGACTTTGATCAACGTTCTTATTAGTACCGAATAAATCTTCGAATTTTGTCTTCTGTGCACTAAACTCACGTGCAGCAATACCGCTAACCCATTTATTATAACCCATTGTTGCGTCTTCAAATGTAAGCTTCTTTTTCACTATAAAATATTTAAGCCCGTAGACTAAATAATCATAGTACCTATGACAATGTTTAAGAATCGTTTTGATTTTATTATTGAGGCTGATAACGATCAGACAGAACCGGCACCGACTCCTGCTAATGATACAGAGGCTATGGCACAGACTCTTGATACAGCTAAGCCTTCTGATTTCAATGTCCAGGCAGCGGAACGTCAAAAGCGTGTTGATCATGTTAAGGTTGCACAGATTAAAATTCTCAATGATTGGATCAAGAAGATAGATGAATTTACCATCTTCTTAAACGAACCTGCGAATAAAGACTCACTTACTGCTCAGTTACATTCAGCACCCTGTGATACGATATTTGAAGATATTGCACGTGCGCAGAAAAAGAAAATTTCACGTCTTGCTTCTGAAATGGGGTCGTTTAGTCAGACTCTTAAAGGTTATCTAGCATCCGCTAACGATTAATTTCTGACATAAGCAATTTTGCTTTTAAGCCTTCGTGTGAATTCTTCACAATAAATCCAGGAGAGATTTCATTGAGATTTGTTGATACGCATAGTTCGTTAAAGTCCTTATAGACTTTACTAATCTTTTCAGGCCATATAAAAACTGTTTCATTACTATCTATCAGCTTTTTTGTTTTATTTCTACTAGCTGTATCAAGCCATTGATTATCTAGAACCCAGATATGTTTATGTAATTTAAATTTACTGAGCTGTTCTTTTTGAAGAGTGGAGAATGTATTGTTACTCTTCTCTTGAATTCCTGCTACCGCTGTTCCGTTCCTAACAAAAAAAGCATCTATAGGACCTTCAAAAATAAAAATATAATCTAAGTCAGTTGATATCTTATTAAGATTAAACAATGACTTCTCACCGTTCATCTTACCAAGATATTTTGGTATACCTGTATCACTTTTAAAAATAGCTCGTGTTTGATAAAAAGGAATATCTCCTTGATCATCATAAAAAGGTATCACAATACGGTTTTTTTGTAGCTTATCTGTCAGAGATAACCAGAGTGAATCTGGTCTATTGATAGCAGTATCAAGTTTTCTTGCTCTAATAACCTTTAATGCTTCATTTACAATCTTATTATCGCTGTAATATGCTAGTTGATTACTGTCAAAAAGATTTATACAATCAAGAGGAAGTGTTTCGTTACTTGTCTTTTGTTTTAGAGTTAACTCTTCCCTACCAATATCTACTGGTAGGATATCATATGATTTAAGCTCTTCGGTAATTTCAGTAAATGTCATTCCCGACACTTCTTGAATCCACTTTAATGGCTTACTAAACCATCCGCAGTTATGACAACAAATAAGATCGTCATCAACCACGTAATAACATCTACGCTTCCTATGCCACGACTTACCTTCTCTACATATAGGGCATCCACCCTCATAAGTGTTTGTAAATTTCTTATATTTTGGGTATCCCGCGTATTGATAGTATTTTTGTACTACATATGATTGCGGTAATATCATACCTTTATGATAAAGGTAAAAATATTAAAAAACAAGATATTTTTTACTTCTTAATATCTTTAACAGAGACAACACCCTTGTAAAGGAAATTACCGGAAGCAGGATCTGTATAGATAGCTTCTGTAATCTCTTGGTTACCTTTAATATAAGTTCTGAGGGTAGGTCTGACTGGTTCACCGCTAATAGGTGATTGAATAATTTTTGGTTGGATAATATCCATAGAGTTATTTAGGTTATTGTTTAATGTTTTGCACTGTATTTTTCTTATACTGTGCTTCACACACTTTATAAACATTTTTAGGCAACTTCTCCACCACTTCAACAATTTTCTGTTCAATACCTAAAATAAACTTTAATTCCGGTATATTCCTGTTTGTCATAATTGGTAGTGAAAGAAAATTATATTGCTCCTTGTCTTGTTTTATAAAAACGAGCAATTCTCCTAAAAAGGATCCTTTTGTTACAGCATAAATATATCTTTTCTTTGGATGCTTTTTAAATTTTAAAAAATTAATAAAATTATTCTTCATTGTCATTGGATCTATGACCTATGTGGTTATTAAAAAATCTATTCATTAATGTTGTTAATGAATCTGCCTCAAGTTGATTGTGTGCTGAAACTATGTTTATTGCATTACCCTCTATAGTATAACCAATAACAATATACGAAGTAAGAAACTCCTCTATTGTTGCTGCTAATGCATCGAGATTCTTTTTACGATCAGTTTTATTTTTTAATTGTTCATCAAATACATCTCTTAAGGCTTTTTGAGTTAATTCCTTTATATCAGCGTTTGCCTTAGGATCAAAACTTTCGGTTTTCTTTTTAAGCCTTTTCTTTTTCGGTGTCTTGTCCTGGTGCATCATTATTATTTAATTGGCTTGTAATATATCTATTACGACCATGATAATGAGAATTATTTGATACACCACGGGTAATAAGATAATCCATTATTACTTCAACACTATCTGTCTTAATACTAAAGTTTTTAGGTATCCTACAGCCACCATCATTTAGTTCAAACAAAACTTCATCAATTTCATTCTTGTTACTATAACATGTAATTAATACAGAGCTTTCACTGGGATTCACCATTATTGTCCATCTACGTGGATCGCTTTTTGCATAAACGGAAAATAGTCTTATTACGATAAATCCATTATCCCTTAAACGCTTAATAAAATAACCTGGTGTCTTAATTTTGTTTTTTGACATATAATTAATTCTCTAATGCTGAAATAATAAACTTAACATTTACTGACTCATTATTGGAGTCTAACATTAATACACCGAGCTTAGTGACGAGTTGAGCTTCTATAGATTTAAACTTCATACAAGAAATTATACGAAAAACCTCAAAATTCAACGGTATAGGCTTTGTAAATGATTGCCCGCTATAATTTTCTGTAAGAATCATTCCATAAGAATCGGTATTAGCTTTTGTAAGGTCTGTCAAATCCCCGTATAAACTACCGTCTCTATATGAAAGATATAGTTTATTTGTTTCTGTAGCTATAGCACTACCCTTAACAAGAGAAATAATCGATGTAGGTGTAAGAGTAAACTTTGCATCAAAGGAAAGGTTCTTTAGTTTCTCAATATTAATTTTAGGAATTGCTATGATGTTATCATCATAGAGGTGGTATTTAAATCTAACAGTTTGAGACGAGTAGCTTATAGAATTAGCTTCTAACTTAAAGGTTATTTCCGATTCTTCTATACAAGTAAGAATACGACAAAACTTTTTAATATCAGGTATATTGAGTGTTTGAGTAACATTTATTTTCTCATCATTATAAGAAGCATTGACAATAATTGTATTGTCAGATGTCGCAATAAGTGTTGTTATCGTACCGGGTGTTAGTTTTAATACTGCACTATCTGTTACCTTACTAACAGGGGTCAAAAAGTTATTAAGAAACTTATCTTTATCTGATATTACTAAATTCATTACTCTTATAATAAACTAAAAAAACGCTTAAGCAATTTTTTTATATAGCTATCCTTTATTCCAACTTTTTTTTAATAGCCTTAATCTCCGATAATATTAATTCTTGTGTTTCAATAATATTATTCAATTTGTGATTTAAATTATCAATTTTATCAAAAATCTTTTCAGGGTTAACCTTAAAGTCCAGTTCAAGCTGATTAGGATCTGATTGCTGAACTGGTACTAGCTGTGGTATTACTTCTTGAGGAATTGATTGTGGCTGTGGAGCTTGAAACTGCACTTGTGGTTGCACTTGTACAGGTTGTTGCTGTTGTAGAGGTTGACCAGAGCCTGGAATGGAATTAATCAAACTATGTGGATCAATAGACCCAGCAATAGGCTTTAGACTACTTACAATATTTTTATCAAGCTCCTTCATTTCGCCAAGATTTTGCCCTAAAAACTGAAGGGCAATCATCTTGGCGGCATCGCCACTAACTTCTACTATAGAAGGATCGTACATATATCTTAGAGACCCTTGAGAAGTTCGTCAATGGTATCATCATCAAGGCTCTTGTCTTCGACCTTAGGTGCTGGAGTTTTTGCAGCAGGGGTTGGGGTAGGTACTACCTTTACAGGTGCAGCAGGAGCTGATGTCTCATCTACATCAGCATTGCAGTGATAATGGGTATTAAGCATATCAACGAGCTCATCATAGCTCTTAACGGTAACATAAGACTCAAGATCAAAAATACCATTGTAGATCTCCTCATAATCGCTAGGTGCTAGCCCGTCGATCTCCTTTGGAAGAGCAAACTTAGATGATACGTAGGTTGGGTAATCACCTTGCTTTTCAACCTTGATACGAAGACTACAGCCGTTGGGTGATAGATCAAAAATACGGGGACCGAAATCAACCGACTCTTCACCCTCGATAGCATCCATAATAATCTTATTAAGCTGACGACCATAACGAAGAACCTTAAGTGTTCCGTTGTTCTCAGGTGTAACAGGATCGTTAACGACGTAGACATTTACAAGCCAATTCTCCTTACGGTTAAGAGCCTTGGACTTCTCCTTCTCCTCTTCAGAGCCATTGCGGCGAATACGAAAGAACTCCTCGGAAATAGGATCTCTCTGACCCCATGTAGAGGGGCTAGTAGCGGAAACTAACTGACCTGTAGCAAAACTGTTCCAGCCGTAGGTATAATAATGAAAAAATGTCTTATTAGGATCCTTAATATTTGGTAGAATACGCACGACGTAAGTGTTGCCAGGAGACGTCTTAAGGTAATCCTTATATTTGGTGTTTGTTGTGGTATCAGTCTGCTTAGTAAGAGCTGACTTGATGCTATCGAACATAGATGATGTGAATGGGTTGCTCATAATTTAATTTTTAATATAGTTTGTGTTTTTTTGTTAATCAAGTTTATTTTTGTTTTATTTTTTGTATACCTAGATCTACAAACTTCCGTGCTTTAGATGAATTAAAGTACTTGGTTCGAAATACTGGTAAATGATTTATTAGATCATCTCCTATGATAAAAGATAAAAGGTCATTATCAACTGATTTTAAATTTTGATCAAAGGACTCAAATCCTAATAGACAATAAACATTTACTCTATGTTCTTTCAAATGCAATAGGAAGCTAAATTGATTGTTTTGTCTATGATTAATATAATCCTCTACCTTTATATCATTGTCTTTGCAAAACGTAGAAATGAATATAAGACAAGATTTTATATTTTCTAATTGCTCCTGGCTATCAGGATCAAGAAACATTTTTTTGCTCTGATACAGAGTATATGCTTTTGTAGCTTTTAAAGTTGTATAAAATTCTAAATCAAAATGTGTCTCATCTGGATATAATTTATAGGGAGCTTGAATGAATTCGTTTATATCAATGTGGGGAAACTTTCTTAAGAACATCGATATCTTTTTAAGAAGAAATTTCACTCTATCATCTACACCATCAAAATCCTTTCTATACTTAAACGGTTGATTCTTTGCTGTTCTAGCTACTCTTAGATGAGTATTATATATCATTTTATCATACTCTGTCAGCTCTAAATCCAACGTCATCTATACAGTCTATATTACTTCTTACTATCTATCAAGCCTGGTCCTTTTGAATTTAAATATTTCATAACATACTTTGATTTATAGAGACCAGGATCAAATTTTAAAAATGCCTGAACTACTGCAAAGTCTGTTTCTATATCGCAGTATGTTTTAAAGAGACTTCTTAGAGGTGGGTTTTGTAATAATGCTAAGAAAACATTAGCTAAGTTCATCTTCTTTGTATTCGTAAGAGTTACAAAAGAACAAAAAGCTAAAAACAAATGTTCTGCTTCATATTCTGATAATGTATTTTCTGTAGCGTCGTGAGCCATGGTGGATAATAACTAATTATCCAAATTATCAATAAGATCAATGTTTTATATTGAAAGCTGAGCTAAAGCGTTAATTGTGGAATTAGAAGCTTCTGTATCGTTAACATGCTCGTCTTCTGTAAGGGTCAATGTAGAATAATCAATACGTAAAACACAGCTTCCAAAGTTTGGTCCAAAACGATTTTTCATCATACCCATTTTAATAACACCTAGCTCTCTATCTGTAGCTTCTTGCCAGATGCTCATAATAACGTCAGCGGTTTGTGCTAGTCCTACAGATTCAGAAATGGTATTCATACCGGGATCTGATATACCGAAACCACTTCGGTTAAGCTGAGTAGCACTAATAATAGGACATTTAAACGTATAAGTCAGTGCTCGTAGTTGTTCGGTGATCTTCTTTACTTTCTCATAACTATTATTACCGTCTTCAATGTGAAAGAGTTTAACATAATCGACAACAATTGCATCAAATCTGAATCCCTTGTTCAAAAGCTTTTTAATATATCCTTGAAGATGATTAACAGTAATTGTAGAGGGTGGAAACTCTTTAATTAATATTTTTGCTTTAGGGTTTACTGCAGCATGATCTTCAAGAGATTGCTTAAGGGTAGGTGTCTCTGTCTTAATCCTACTGAGTGGAATTTTTGTAATATTAGAAGAAATACGTTGTGCGTAAATCATTTCAGGCATTTCAAGGGTAATTAATAAAACACTCTTACCTTGGTTAGCAATATTAATAGCTACATTACCAAGAAAGATACTCTTACCAACATTCGTCTCTCCGGTAAAAAGGTAGAGTGCTCTTCCGTTCTCTAAAAAGCCTCCACCTATCTTTTCATTTAACCAATCCCATCCTGTATTAATATGTTTTACATCGGAATTTAAATCTTCTACTAGAAGATCTACATCTCTAAATAAATCTAAACCAACGTTTGTTGTAAGAGAAATATTACACGCCTTTTCAAACTTCTCTAAAACCGTCGATGTATTAATCTTATTCTTATTAATATCCTCCACAACATCCATCATTGTATGGAAGACAGCTTTCTCCTTTAAAAAAGTTTCGGTGTTACTCTGTAGCTCGTCAGCATTAAGATTCTTATCTACACCGGTAAATGTACTGACGACTTTCTTAAAATCATTTTTAAGTTCATCAGTTGTAAGATAGGACTTTATTTCTGTTAATGTCGGTGTACAACCGCGGTTTGTAAAAAAATCTTTAATAATTAAAAATATATTTTTAATTTCTTTGTTCTTAAAGTATACAGGGTTTAGATAATCAATAATAGATGAAAGATATGATTCATCTGTAAGAGACTTATAGACAATTATTGTCTCAAAGTAATCTAAATCTAGTTTCGACATCTACACTATAATAATACCCAAATTAATAATTGCTATACTCTTGTAGAAAAAGAGCCTGATTTTTTTGAAATGTTGTATCATTAAAGTCTCTTAATCCTGGAGAATTATGATATGTGAGAATAGGAATAACACCGAGCTTGAGTTTTAGTTTATTGGCATCTAGACAGCTTGAGATATCATAGTGATGGAACGTATAATTCGAATTAAACTTCCAGTTTGCTGCCGTTGTCTTTTTAACATCGACGGATATAAATGCCCCGTCAATAACAGCTACTCGAGCTGGGCTCGGTCCAAAATTTGTTATCGAACTTGTACCATCTGGATGATAATGTCCTGCAAATCCTCTTAAATTACCTCCTTGAAACCCACCACACATAATATGCCATAGTGCTGGTGCTTTGAGGATAGGGTTCAATCCGCCAGCGAGACCTATAATATCATACTTTGTATGATTCTCCTTAAGCTTCATAATAAAGCCAGCGTCGTCAATCCACATATCATCATGTATGAAGATAGCTATATCGTAGATTGGATTATCAAAAAGAAATTTATTATAAGCTTCACTCAATCCTAGTTTATTTTGTGTAGCAAAAAATAGTTTATCTAATAAAATAAAATTTGTTTCGCGTTCAATTTTTGCAATACTCTTATAAAGTAAAGTTTGCTTGTAATCAGATTGTTGCGTACAGGAAAATATTGCAAATGTCATAGAACAAAAAATGGTGAGTTATTATCGAAGGCGCCCACGGAGGTAAGACCTTCTCGTGTCATGAGATATAAAGTACCTTCATCTAAGGTAGAATATTTACTTCTAGGCATTGAGGCAAAAGAATTGGTTAAAAAATTTGCATACAATGTACTGCCCGAGCGCGCTAAATAAACATTATTGGAAAGCTTATTATATATCCAAAGCCCGAATGTACCTCTAAGCTCAGAAAGAACCTTGCAAATATTTGATACCTCATCCTGATTTTCATCTGTACCTACACTCAATAGTGCCGGTATAACGGATGAATCAACTTCATTGTACCACCTCGGGTCTTTTATCCTTTTCTTAAGTTTTGCATCATTTGTTAATACACCATTATGAGCAACAACCCAGGTGCCACATGTAAATGGGTGCGATGTAGACGTATCAAATTCTCTTACTGAACTTGTAGGGGCTTGTGTATGACCGAGAAAATAATAAAAATCTTTCGGTTTCATACATACATCGTGATTGGTTATATCCATATTTTCATGGAGATTTGCCACACCTTCAATATGCATACATGCATCATAGTCAAAGCTCAAAAACAGTCCTCCAAATGCAAAATTACCGCGATCTTTATTTTCATCATAAAGATCAGAGAATTCATTAAACTGACAAGAACCAAAAATGGCACACATTACATTAATATTATACTATAGAGAATAAATATTTCAAGCATATGAATCGTGATTCTCATTTAATTTTTGAAGCGTATAAGTGTGTTATTAACGAAGCCCCTATATCTGCAGATCTCCCATCTCCAGAGGAGTTTAAAACACGTTACACAAATCCAAAACTAGCTGGTCAAGGCAAAAAGTACGGTCACGGTAGATTAGAGACAATTAGAGGTGAAAAAGCTATTGAAGAATTTGGCCATGAGCTCTGTCAGAAGATTTTAACAAAGTTCTTTACCAAGCAGCCACATAAGGTTGTTAATAGAAAAACAGGTGAGAAGGAATATCAATACCTTTATAAAGGCAGAAATATAGAGAGCGAATTTGATACACTACAGCGCGATGTTGCTGGTATATTAAATGCTGAATATGGTATAGATAATACCAATGCCGGTTTTACAGCGCGTATTATTTTAAATGATTTACTAGGTGTAGCAAAAGAAGGTCAGGTCTTAGCATCAGATGCTGAGCAAGCAGTTGAAGATGGATTAGAGACTGCAGAAGATAAAAAGCCAGGTATTCTCAGCTCTACAGAGGGTGATTCACAAACAGCTAAACCTGCTGCTGAACCCGCTGCAGGTGATAGACTCACAGTAAGAATTGAGCAGTTACTCGCTGATGCCGTACCACACGGCGGTAAGTTAATAAAGTATGTTATTGATGAGGTTGTTCAAGAGATCCGTAATAGCGGCGGACTCGGAATACCAGAAGGCAAAGAAGAAGCAAAAGTAAAAACTGTTCTTAAAGATCTTATTGATAAACAGATTTTAAAGAAAAAAGGAGCAGAAGGAGCAGAAGCTGTATATCTTGGTGATAATTTTGAAGCTTTTGAAGCAAGCGGTAGTAATACATCACTTATGTCAGATGAGGATCTTATTACAAATGTAACTGGTGAAGGAGAGCGTCCAATGCGCAGTACATCTTTCTGGGATACTCAGGACTAATTAAACTCTACCGAGTAAATGATCCCAGGGTATATTCCTGGAATATTTAACCGGGTCTTCAATACCTGCATCAATAAAACCCTTCAAGCGCGCTGAGCAACTTGTACATTCTCCACACGCTTCTTCAAGACCTTCATAGCATGTCCATGTATGAGAGAAGTTGACACCGAGCTCTAGGCCGAGCTCGATAATTTCATTCTTTGACTTATCAATTAAAGGTGCTTCAATTTTTACTCTGTTCTTTCTATTAAGAGCTGTAACCTTATTAATTGTTTCTAGAAACTCCGGAGATCCATCCCAGAAACCTGCTACACTATCAATTTGCGCAGCTCCATGATAGACTGTATCAGCTCCAAGACTCTCAGCAAAAGAACAAGCGATACTGAGAAGCATTAGATTGCGAAATGGTACGTAGTTGACGGTTTGTGCCTCACCGCAAACATCTTTCGTCTTAGCTACATCGATATTACTGTCTAATAATGATGAATTACCGATCTGCTTAAAGAAAGGTAATTCTACTATAGTATTAAATCTTACATTACCTTTTTTCTTTTCGTTTACGTCATCAATCTGCCATTTAGCGTATTCTAATTCTTTTTTATGTCTCTGACCATAATCAAAAGAAATAGCATATACTTCATCAAATTTAGATGCTGCGTAGTGGAGAAGGACAGTCGAGTCCATTCCACCCGAAATAGGTACTACAACCTTACTCATTTTCAAGTACCTCAAGATTATCACCACCTACTTCAGCGCTGTTATACTTGTAATCTTCAGCTAACCGCTTATCAAGTTCAGGGATAATAAAGTCTTCAAAGAAGGATACATCCTTAACAAAATTCTTTGCGTAACCGAGCTTATCACCCTTCTTATACTTACCACAATCCACACCGACAACATAGGTAGAACCAGTTTGTTCAACGATACCGCGGGCTGTAGCCATCTGAAGGAGACCACTGTATTTGTTGAGGCCTGACTTAAAAGAGAGATACATTTCTGCTTCAAGGAACGGTGGTACAAAACGATTCTTTACAGTTAGTGCACGAATTGTTGTACCAGAGTACTTGTTAGCTTCAGCAAGCTTTGAAGTATCAACAGCACCAGAATCACCCTCTCCTTCCTTCTCGTTACGCTTTGCTAGCTGAACAAGAATACTTGCCATATAAACAGGACCTGATCCACCTGATTGCGTCTTAACAAGAGACGGGAACATAGCACCGGGATCTGAGTATGTATGATTAGTGAAGAGAATCGTGACACCTGCCTTACCAGCCTTATAAGTAAGTGTTCTAAGCATGGACTTGAGGGATTTAGCTCTCAGACCCATATCAGCTGCTGACTTATCCTTAGCAATATCATCAATTTCTTTCTGTGAAGAAAGATTACCCAGACTGTCAATACTGATAATAAACTTACCTTGCTGACCGCTCTCGATAACGCTATCGAGGAAAGCTGAAATTTGATTACGACATTGGTCAACTGTATAGACCGGGACATACTTTGTCTTACTGGCATCTAAACCTACACCCTTAGTTGATGATTCATCAACTGCAAACTCTGTATCAAAAATTACAGGGTAGACACCTTGTTTCTGAGCATTAGCGAGAATCTTATTAACAATAAAAGTCTTACCTGTCATTGACTCACCGGAAAAACCAATAATACGACCCTTAGGAATACCACCTTTACGGCAGCTGCCACCGAGAATCGCGTTAAGCGCATAGCAACCTGTATCATACCAGGTATCAACATTCGATAGCGCATTCTCATCTAGAAAAGACGCTTCATTATTCATTGCATCAAGTTTCTTAAAAATATTATCAATTTCTTTACTCATACTACCTGATTATAATATATGTCTGCATGTAATCAAGACAAAAAAACACCCGGCTGACGCACGGCCGGGTGTTAATCTGGTTTCTTTTCAGATTACGAATTATTCTTCGTCAAAGAGTCGAACAACTTGTGGATCATCGGATACAGCTGGAGCATCAACGAACAGCTTTGCGTACTGATCAAGAAGCCTCTGATCATTCTCAACGTTTGTTCCGAGAACAACGTTAGCATAGCTATACTTCCACGTCGTACCTTCAGTCTTATTCTTCTCACCTACAAACTCACGGAAGTAGAGAGGGATAGTCTGAACGTTAAGCTGACCCTGAGGGGTAGGCTGGACGTGAATAATAGCGGGATTCTTTACGAGGAAGGAAGCGCCGTTGTCTGAATCACTAACGAGCTCACCAATTGTGGTGCGACCGATGTGATCAATAAATGTAATAAGGTTTGATGTATCACTCATATAGAACAATATATTATTATAATTTGTAATTAAAATCAACTAATCCATGCCTAATAGTTCAAAAAGATCTGTCTGTGCTTGGTTGCCTGGGTTTTTAATATTCCAGTCAACAGCTTCATAGAATCTCTCGATAACCGAGAAGATCATCTTTTCAAACATGAGCTCGTAATCAGGTTGAAATATTTCTGCAAATTCCTTCGGGTAATAATATTTGTAGCCTATTGTTGTAATTCCGTATTTGTTAGGTTTACTTACATAAAAGTATCTAATCTTATCCCCAGATGATATCTTCTCATATTTTCTTTCAATGCCGAACTTTTCTACGAGAAGATTATGATAGTAAGCTGCCTTAACATGAATAGGCATTCTCTTGACAGTATCAAAAGATTTACTTTCGCGAGCATACTTTTCATATCCCTTAATACCCATTACAGATGCAATATCTTCAACAGGTAGACTCTTAAAGATAGTATATGTCTCGTTAAAGACTTTATTTGTTTCAGTGAGAGATTTTGTTGTAAGCATCGTCTCAATGATACGTTTTACATATGGCTTGATAGGAGCCGGCATTGAAGTCCGTACAACTTCAACACCTGTATATTTAAATTTATCACAAGGTATACCTTCAACATCTAAGACGTGTAATACATAGCGTTTCTTCTGTAAGAAGAGACCTACATCTGCAATAGCCTCGCGTTTAAATACTAACCTACAGTCAGTTGATCCTAGTGCTTTTTGACCCCAGTCCTTAATTTGTTTATTTAAATGATCTTCAATGTCTTGTACAGCTTTATAATATTCTTTTGATACGTTGCCTTTGCTATCCTTAGTTTCAATACCGAGAGCTTTAATTAAATGCTTAATTGAAATATAGGAGCTGTCCGTATCATTATAAATGATAGGAGTCTGTTGAGATATAACTTCGTCTGTAAGATTTGCTTTTTGTTTAATGTAATCGATAAGAATTTGATTTGATTGCTTGATTACTGCTTGACCTGTTAAAGTAATTGATTCTGCCAATTCATCATCACCAAGAGGGCTATGCTTGTTACCGAAGTATCCATAAATAGTGTTAATGAGAATTTTAATTGTATGTTGACGAATATTTAAATTGTCGATCTCATCTTGCATCTTCTTGTACTCCTCTGTGTCTTCTTTAATACCTATTGCAGCTCGTTTTGCCTTGGATAGGTGCTTTTTTATTTCTACACGCTTATTGTAGTAGTGATCGACGGTTATAGGAATGATTCCCTTTTCCTTCTGTGTGAAAAGAATACGCGCTCGTGATATTGCTATTTGCTCTTTCTTGATAAATTCAGCAAATTTTTCATTCGTTAATGTATATGTGCTTCCATTGACGTGCTTTACAGTAACATTTTCATCTGTTTTATCTATAATAGAACCAATCTTCGTCTCTGGAGATAGATTGAGTGTAATCATCGTATTAGGATACAGACTATTAGCGTCAAATGAAACGACATGCTCTTGAAAGCCTCGTTGTGGTTCACCGACATATGCACCTGCATTTTGACTATCTTCTTTTACATCTTTAATAAAAGTAGGAATGCGTTTGTCTTTAGTACGTGCACGGATTGCACACAGACCTGTAATTACTGACAATGAACCGAGAGCACCTTCAAACGTTGTAAGACCGGCATACGCGATCATTCTCAAAAGCTGTAGATATTGTAGCTTCTTTTCTAGTTTGACAAGCAGATTAACGTCCTGAATATTATACTCAACAAATAGTTCCCAGTTATCATCAGCAAGGGAGGCAAGGTCTGTATCACCATAATCTATCTTATTTTCACCTAATTCTATTTCACCAATTGCATCCAACTTATATGACTCTCTCAGTACGGGACAAAAACGTCTATAAATGTCTAGATAGTCGACGCAAGACAACCCCTCTACATGCCATTGAGTCTGTTCTCTACCAAACTTACCCATAAAGGTGCGTGAGCGTATTGAACCTACGGGTGATAATCTTCTCATCTCATCTTCACCGAGAATCTTTGTTATACGGTTGATAATGTATGGAACATCAAAGAACGTTGAGTTCCAACCTGATAGTATATCGGGATAGTCAGCAGTAAAAAAGTCTAAGAACTTCTGAAATAGTTCTCGTTCTGTTTTACAGTAAAAGTATGTAGTATTATCTAGAGGTTTTATATATTGCTTTGTACCCCAGGTATAAAATCGATCATCAGACGTATTGTAGATCGTAATGATATTAATCGGGTCCTTAGGATTCGCAGGATCAGGCATTTCATCCGGTGAATGTGTCTCGATATCGACAAAGTATACCTTTAACGGAAATTGACTAAAATCATCCTTCTCATTATCCTGCCAGTATGTATCAATGAGAAACTGTTGCTGTACCCCCATATTCTCAAAGACACGTATAATGCCGTTGTCTTTAATGTATCTGCTTCTGTCGGACTGATTTTTAAATTTCTTCTTTTTAAGCTTCGTATTAAAAATGCTCATTGCATCTGGAGCATTGTTTGTCTCCAAATAAACATACGGTTCGAACGTCGATTCGACGGTTTGTCTATTTCCGTTTTCATCCCACGTATATAGATACATGGTTTGAGTTCTTGGGGAATAAGCTACATTTCTATACACACCACTAGTATAATACCGCTTCTGACGTCAATCAACTGATACCGTTTATTGCATTTAATAACTTTCTCTCTGGATGTCCGTACGGTAAAGTAAAGAGTTCAACGTACTTGTTGATATTGTCCTCATTCTCTAACCAACGGTCGTCTGCTGCTTTTCTAGCCTTTGTTGAAAGGTTCATGTATCTACCCTTCTTCGAGAGAACATCGTCAATAATTGCTATCATCTCTTCACCAGTATCGAACTTAAATGGTGCATCTTGATATGTTACAAGATTTTGACAAGCGATCGGTAAGCCGTAGCAATTTGCTTCGATGAACTTAAGATCTGACTTTGATTTGTTAAAATTGTTATCCTGTAATGGTGCAACCATCATGTTAACATTAAGCTTCGCTACCTTTTCAGGGTAGTTATACAAGCTCGTCCAGGGATGATATTCCATCTCACCGTTCTGAATAAACGGATGTAACGGTAGCGGGTATGCACCTAGGAACACCCATTGATATTTGTGCCTTGTTTCAACAATGGCTCTATTAACATGCGCGAAATCGTCGTTCTGACCTACTCTATTGTCAACGTCAAAGTGTGCTCCTGAACCTGCGTAAAGGATACGAGGTTTATTTTTATACTTGTCATAATTATCGGATATTTTTTTCTCACTATAGAAACGGTCCATCCACCACTTAGGTATGTAATTAGGTATTACAGTAATATTTTTATTATTGGTTTTACCCATATAATACTGCTTCATGAAATCACAGGTTACTGTAATTTCATCACACAACTCCATAATCTCTTGTGCTGTTTTTCGAATCTCCGGATTAACGAATGCGGGCTTAAACTTATTATACTCAGGAATATCTTCAGAGAATACAAGATCATCAATTTCATAAATAACACGAAAACCAAATTGCTTACTAAGATCCTTTAAGAATCTAACAAATTGCAATTGCTGAGGTGTTGCTTGTCTTTGTACCCGCACAGCATGTACTCCACGGAAGTAATTTGCATCTAAATTCATTACTGTACTACCGTGTACGGTGAGCTTTTGTTCTGCATTTAAGAGATGCTCAGGCCAAAGCATTCTCCAAAAACCACAACCTGAGTAATCAGCGTAATATTGAAGTACGCGCTTGAGATTTAGCTCCGGTGGTGTAGGTACTTCTTGTGCAGGTTGCTGTTGATTAAATACAAAAGGGCTTGCAGGAAAAGGTGAAGCAAACGGTGAAGCAAACGGGTTAGGTGAAAACATAAAGCATTTAAATTTAAGCGATATACTCCTTATAATCAACCCTACGGGTTATACCGTTACTCTTTTCTAAGAAAATAACGTCACCTGTTGCAGCTTTAATGCTCTCTTTTCTATGAGATATTACCATAATACATTCATTGAATTTTTCAATTCGTTCTTTAAGAATATTAATAACCAACTCAACACCTCTTTCGTCAAAGCTTGAATCAAACAATTCATCGTAAATGCTAAAATTAAAACTTACATCTCCTTGAAGTCTTCTTATATCCATAAAGGCAAATAGACATGCAAGATCGACACTTTTCCGTTCAGCGCCTGAGAAATTAAAGTATGAACACTCCTTACCACGACTATCAATAATCTTCTCTTCGAAGTATTCGTTAAATTCACACTTACAGTTTGAATCCATTTTGCCGAGATAATAAGCTAGCTTGTTATTGAAGAGCTGAAGAATCTTTTTAACAATGTATGACTTAACACCTTCTTCAGAAACTACAAACTTTACTATATCTAAATTATTCAATTCGGCTTTTAACTTATCGAGTGATTGTTGAATTCCATCGACTTTATCCTTTTGTTCCTTGAGATGGTCATCGTGCGTGGTATTTGCTGCTTCAAGATCTTTAAGATCTTGCTCAAGCATACCCTGCCATTCATTTAATTGAATTAGCCTTGCTCGCAGATTTTCAATATCTTTTTGCTGTAGAGCGATATCGTGAATCTCTTTTTCAAGCGTTTTTATCTTTTGCTTAATAAGAGTTTGCTTCTCAACAATGCCTGCTTCTTTATCACTATGATCATCAATTAACGCTTCATGCTTGGAAATAGTATTACTAATTTTTTGTTTTTCTTTCTCTATATGATCCTTATCGTTACCGGTAATTGTTCTCAAACAAGAAGGGCATTTATCTTTACCTGAAATAACGTTCTTAATTTGCTTTTCAAGCTGATTAATTATTGTCTGATTTTCAGTCTTTTTATTTCTTATATCCTGTAAATCGCTATCAAGTTTTAATATTGCTGCATTAAGCTTATGAATATTATTGTTAATATCTGCAGTATCTTTTTCTGTAAATTCAGATATTTTTTGATTAATTAAATCAATTTCATCAAAATTATTTTTTTGTCTCTGCTTATACTTTTCATGCTTACCCTTACGGTCTTGAATAGCTTTTTGTTGCTGTGTCTCGTAATTGTTTAATGATTTTGAAGCTTCATCATACCGAGTAGAAATAATATCAAATTCTCGCTTCTTTTCAGTAATATCGCCTTTTAGCAATGTCGACATGTTACTAAAAACACCAAGATTAAAGATATCCTCAATAAATTTTCTCTTTTCTTGCTTCTTTTTCGCCATAAACGGTATTGTATTGTTTATGGTCATAATTACACAATTTTGAAATATTTCAGGGGTACAACTAAATTTCTGCATAATAAATGCATTGGTGTTAGATATACTATCTCTTGTTTTGTCCTCACCGTTTACGGTAATAAAACACTTTGATGGTTCTAATGTTCTACGTATTGTGATTTCTTCGGTTTTATCAAATTGCTTAATAGTGGCATTAAGAACCACCTCGCAATTCTTTTTATTAACATTGTTAATAATATGTTCTTTTTTGAGCTCACGTAGAGTTTCACCAAATACTGCAAAGTATATAAAGTCAGCTATACAGCTCTTACCGACACCGTTTCGTCTGTCTTCCTTATCTTTATTTATACCCGTAATGATATGAAGTCCTCTTCTAAAGTCAACCTCAACAGGGTGATTGCCAATGGATAAGAAATTCTTGGCCCATACACTATTAAAGATTATTTGCTTCATATGTTACAGGCGCGCTTATATAAATCTTGACAATAGTTTACTATTTCACTACGATTTTCAATATCAAGAACATTAATGAATTCCTCAATTGTTTTTTGCATATCTACACCTGTAGCCTCATAACCCTGATCATCAACGCTAATAGTATTATCATATAATGAATAATCGACTGAAAAAGAAAATGGATTAAATGCATTCATCTTTTTAATGAGCATCTCAACACCCTCCTCTTTTGCCTTTTTATCAATAATAAGCTTCACAATACTATTATTAACAATTTGTTTTACATCAGCACCGGTTAGGCTCTTATAGGACGTAAGCTCAGTTAGTGTAACTTTTTTATGCTTTGGTGAGATAATATTTTCGTAAAATTTGTACGTCAATGACGGTATATCTAAAATATAATAACCCTTAGCACTACCTGCGTCGCCAAAATCCATCTCAAAAGGATTACCTACATAAACAATTGTACCGTTACTATATTTTCGTTCATCACGTAAATGAAAGTGACCTGACATTGTTAAATCTGCTTTTGATAAAAGACTAGAAGACTTTTCACCGTGATCACATGTCTTATATCCGTTCATTTTAAAACTTTCAATCTCTAAATGACCGAATAATATATCGGATTTAATAGACTCATCAACGGTTGCACCCCACGGTAGAAAGACAGCCGTCTTACCAAATAGCGTTGATTCAACAGGTTCATCAATAACAGTAATATTCCTTCTACCACTAAGAATAGAGAGTGAATTAACATCTGCTCTATCCTTATAAAAGGAGTCATGGTTACCGACAATAAACACCATATTAAAACTTTTAAGTTTTTCTAATATTTGTGCAGCAACATGTAGAGTAGATACGGATATGTCGCTTCTATAGTGAAAAAAATCACCAAGAAAGAATACATCAGTAATGTTTTTTGCGTGCAATTCTTCTACAAACCAATCACACCATGACAGCGCTGTATCATGCCATAAACCAGAGTCTTGATGTACTCCTAAGTGTAAATCAGAAAAAATTGCTACTTTAGGTTGTTTTATGTTAATATCTAAAATCATTATTCTTCTTGCTCATCGTCACCGGTAGGCTCGATGTATACATGGCCACCACCTGCTTCCGAAGCTTCTATCATTAGTTCACTATAAATCTTATCTCTATATTCGTTTATAGCTTCGTGATGTTTCTTTTCTTTTTTAATTCTATTAATAAAAGCATGGAAGGCAATGGTCGTAAAATATGAAAATGGACTAAATCCGCAGTCGATCTTAAACTTTTTATTCTTTAATGCAGCAAACATCTTAACAATAGCATCACCTACCATCTCATCCTTAAAACTATAATTCATAAAATTAGGCGCATAAGAAAGACCGTTGGCGATCTTATTCAAGCTCTCACCTAGTTTAATAGTAATATGATCTGATTTATAATAATTTCTTATCTCATCTTCAAATTCCTTACTGTTTACGTAATGTACCTTATCCCTCGGTCTAATTTTTTTTTCAGGTTGAATGGTCTCTACAGCTGGGTCTAATGGGATCGTAATAATATTTTTTATTTCTTTTGCAACAGGTAAACCAAAAATGTCTTTCTGTGATACATTAGATACAATACCAATTGCCTCCTTGTTAATTGGTAACGACTTTTTTTTCTTTGTTGTGGTAAATGAGTTATTTTTCTTTAATATCTTTTTCTGTATAAGGGATTTGTTCTTTGTCATAAAGTTGTTTACGTTTTTCGGAGTGCCGTTGGCTATAATATAGGTTATCGGTAATGTCGAATATTATAAGCTTATTTTTATCCTTATGCAACCTAAGGCCTCTACCTATAGATTGTACAATTTTTATCTTTGCCTTACCACCGCATGCAAAAATTATGTAATGTAAATTTTTAATGTTAATACCTGTTGAAAATATTTTAGATATAGCAATAACTACAACATTTGTATGTTCCTCCATAAGTTTACGGATTCTATCTCTTTCTTCTATTTCAACATCTCCTCTTACAAAAAATACTTGCTTATCGGGTATCTGCTTCTTGACAATTTCAAATAGTATTTCTCCATGATTAATATAATCAACCATAACGAGGGCATTATTGTCTAAATTACTACAAAGTTTCCTATTGTCTTGTTTCTAAAATTACTCTCTGTAAGTTGTTCAATCTCTTCTCTGTAAGAATTTTTTTGTTTATTAATAGCTAAAATAGTTTTATGCTTAAGATTGAGAATGCAAATTTGTGCATTACTTACGTAATTCTCTTGTCTCAAATCGTAACTATTTCTTTCATAAACAACAGGACCTATCTTGCCTAAAATATTCCATTGATCAACTAAATCCTCAGGCATTGTACCTGTAAAGCCGAATCTAAACGGTGTCTTAACTATTTTAAAAACATCATTAACCTTATTAGATTTTCTGCATTTATGTACCTCATCAATGATTAGAAGGTCAATATTCTCCATCCAACTTAAATCACTATTTTTACTCTGGATGATACCTAAGTTCGCTACAATTACATTAGCACTGAGATCTAAATCATCATCGCCTGTCCATTTAGAAACGATAAAAGATACCTTATATTCTACAAAATCCTGATATGTTTGTTCAACAAGACCGCGATCCGGTACAATAAAAAGACATTGAAACTTTCCCTTGTTATACGGTGAATTATAAAGGCTATATATTTTTGTAATTAAAGAAGCAGATGTTAGGGTCTTGCCACCAGCTGTCGCTAGAATAATAGTACCGCGACCAACACCAAGACATCTCTTAACAATTTCTTCTTGATAGTTACGAAGAGGTAAATTTAACTTTGGTAAGTCATAATTAAAATCCAACTGTTGATGCCATGTATGTCTTGCTGGATAGATTACATCTTGAAGCTCTCTACTACTAGTTACTTCTCCTATATATTGTTGGCTTCTAATATAATCTTTTATAGCAAAATATAAGCAAGGTTCAAATCTACCAGTAGGTGTGATAGCGTAGGTTCTCGGTGGCATAAACCTACCGTATCTACGCATAAAGACAGCCGCTTCATTTTTTACAGAAAAGTGCTCCCGTATATTATTTAAAAGATCGCCAGAAATTATTCCTAATTTCTTCTTACTGTCATAGTTAAATTCTATCATCTTATGTTGTCTCAAGCTGCATAATCTGTATGACGTTTTTTACGTCCCAGGTGCAGCTACTAAGTGTTTTTTCTGAACGCTCGAGTAATTCTATGATAAGTTCAGCTTCTTGTATCTTGTTGTTAATATCTTGTACTCTGCTGTGTTTATCTGCGCTTGATGATATAGCAGGATGGGTAAGCTTAACAGGAGCTGTAGCATTTATTTCTGCCATAATATCATTCTTTATTGTATCACGCTGCTTCTTGAGTGTGAATACTGTTGACTTCAAACGAACTAATCTACCTGCCCATTTATGTTTAATGGCAGGTAGGCGAAGCTGGTAGTCCTTAAGATTAAGTTCATCAATCTTAAGATCCTGTTCTAGTTCATTTATATATTCCTCTAACATTAAGCTTAAATATATAATAAGATAACAAAAAATCAAGATGAGTAATTTTAACAAACTAGTCGATAAACTATTGAACGAAATGTCGAATTCAGCTGCTACTGCGATGGGTGGACCTGGTGGTCAACCTGCTGGTACATACGGTAATCAATTCCCTTCCGATAATGATAAAGGTTATGCCTATCAAGATCCTAGATGGGTCTTTGGTAAAGAAACTTTCAAAATAGCAAAACCATCAAAAAAGTCATCAAGGAAAAATAAAAAATCAAAGAGTAAAAAAATTAATATTCAGCGTAGAACATTCCCTATCTCTCTCTAAGTTTATACATGGACTTAGGTCACTGGCAGCTAGCTGAAGGTATATCATTTTCCGAGCAATCGTTTGGATTTATTTACGAGATAGTAAATCTTATCGACGGTAAGAGGTATATTGGTAAAAAACAATGTCAGAGTAGGTTAAAGAGAAAACCGTTAAAGGGTAAAAAGCGTAGTAGAATCAATTATATCGTGTCGGATTGGAGGGAGTATACTAGTTCGTCTAACGAATTAAATGAAGATATAAAGAAACATGGTAAGAATAACTTTAAATTTATAATCATAAGATCTTGTAACTCTAAATGGGCTCTTGCTTATTATGAAATAAAAGAGCAAATTGATAGAAATGTTCTAATACGCAACGATTATTATAACGGTATTATCAATGTACGTATAGGTAAGATTCCTAAAAATGAATTGATTTTGCTTAAAGAAGAATTATTATCTAAGTGTGGTGAGGGAAATATCTCTAGTTCAATATAATTTTAAAATTATAGATTTTACATCTATTATAAAGGAGGTATCAAATTTTGTACTAAAAGATATTGAAGTTTATAATTTAATAGAAGTTACTAAACTTTCTCGAGATATAAAAAGATTAATAACTCATCATACTATTCATCAAGTTTGTGAAGTTTTATTAAAGAAGAAGAATAAGGTACCATATATTTTATTTTACTCAGAAGGTTCGTATTCTACAGAGCTACATAAGCATTTTGGTGCAGATGCTGTTAATGATTATCTTAATAATTTAGTATCAAGGATGAGACAATTATTACCTGTTCGTATTTTTGTTACATCGCTATCTTTTAATACAATAAAGATACATATAGATTGTAATAGCGGAGAAGGAATTGAATTCCTAACTAATATTAAGAATTATTCTGATAACTTTGATAATGTTACATTTACGTTTAGTAAGATTAAAAACTATGCAAAGCGTAACGGTTTAACATTTTTAGATGAAGATTACTTTAATCAATTAAAAACAAAACAGCTTCTTTTTGCCTAAATAATTAGGTGAAATTTCATGATGCTATTAATAGACAGTGGTCCTTATTGAGTGAGCAAGAGCCAAATGAACCTCTAGATGCTGCAGCGCCAGCTCCTAGTGTAGGTCCAGAGCCTGAAGCTGCAGCTGCAAATCAACCCACACAAGTTGCACCTGAGGGTTATGTTGATATGGTTAGATTTTTAATTAAAGCAACAGCTATGAATTTTCCTTCTGGTTCTTTGGATGAATTATATCGTACAGAAGTCACAAAGGAGAATG
>Ga0114963_10000217_pt1 | contig 37431 bp, 26 predicted proteins | sample C_131016_EF_Meta_FD_87019 | JGI IMG/M metagenome (GOLD analysis project Ga0114963, IMG submission 87019) | Freshwater microbial communities from Lake Croche, Canada to study carbon cycling - C_131016_EF_MetaG | ecosystem: Environmental > Aquatic > Freshwater > Lake | place: Lake Croche, Canada... | reverse complement strand
CGCGTCGAATCAACGGGCGGCCGGCCCGATGCCGGGCCGGTAGCCGGTGGCAAGGGCCCGCCCCCGAGGATCGCCTCATGTCGCAAGTCATGCACACCGTGCGGTTCGTCGTGGGCATGTCGCTTTTGGCGGGGGGCGCGGTGCTCGCGCAGCCTCTCGCCAGCGCCCTGATCGCCGCGCGGCGGCCCCCGGTGGACGTGCCGCCGGCGGGCCAGCCGGCCTGGCGCGGGGCCGCAGCGACCGCCGCGTCAGTGCCGCCGGGCGGTCATGCGATTCCCGACCCGCTCACGCAGCGGCTGCCCGAGGGCTGGTCGTTTCCGGGCGCCGTGCCGCCCCCGGGAGCGTTCGCCGCCGCCGGCGGCGTTGCGGCGCCCCCCGGAGCGGGGCCGGGGGGGGCGCGGTCGGAGACGGGATTCGTGCCCGTGCCGCCTCCCACGCCGCTGCCGCCGTCGAGCCTCGCCTTCGCTCCGGCCGCGCCGGAGCTCGACGGCACCTATCGCTCGACGGTCGACATCCCGCCGCCGCCGCTGCTCGACGCGCAGACGCCGCCGCCGCTGTCGGTGGGCTGGTCGCCCCAGGACGTTCCCCGCGCGGCGGTCATGCCGGCGCCGACGATGCCGTCGCCGGCGGCCGGCATGGCCGCGGCGCCGCCCGCGGCGGTGCCCGCCGCCGCTCCGCTCGACGGCACGGCGGCGACGTACGTGGTGCGCGATGGCGACGATCTCACGAGCATCGCGCTGGGGGCGTATGGCCACGCCGGTGCGGCGGCGGCGATCTGGGCGGCCAACGCCGACCGGCTGTCGGATCCGAGCCTGCTGCCCATCGGATTGACATTGCGGCTGCCGCCATCGTGGACGTTGCCCGCCTCGGCGGCGACGGCGGGCGGCGGCCAGCCGGCGATCGAGCCGGCGCTGGCGTCGGTCGGCGCGGGTGCCGCGGTGCCCCGGCCGTCGTTGGCGGCGGTGTCTCCGTCTGACGCGTCGCCGGCGGCGGCGTCATCGGCGGCGGCGCCCGCCCGCATGGCGGCGTCGTCGGTGCGGGGTGACGGGGCGGCGCCGATCGCGGCCGGCGGGCAGCACTGGCTCGCCTCCTCGGCGGGGGCCGCGGGTGGCGCGGGGCACGCGGGGGCCATGGCGGCGGGCATGCCGAAGCCGGCGGTCACGGCCGTGCCCGTGGCCCGGCGCCCGGGGGCCGTGCGGGTGGCGGCCGGCGAGACGCTCGACACGATCGCCGTCCGCTTCTACGGCGATCGGGCCATGGCTCAGCGGATCTGGCTGGCCAATCGCGATCGGCTGCGCAGCCCCGACCTGCTCGTGCCCGGCATGGAGCTGACGCTGCCCTGAGCCGCTGTGAGCGGCCGGACGTCCGGCGGACGTCATCGACGCGTCGCCGGAGGCATCCCGGAGCCACGGGCGGTCTCGCAGACGCGGCTTACCGTGGCTTGCGGGCGAGCGCCAGCTGGAAGAACGCCTTGAGCTGTTCGCCGGCGTTGATGGCCGGATCCTCGATGAGTTTGTCGGCGGAGAGGCTCGTGTCGAACTGCACCAGGAACACGGAGGCGTCGGCGAGTTCCTCGACCTGGGGAGACTTCGCGGGAGGCTGCCCGGCCCGCTGCTCGAGCCACTCGCGGGGCCGCAGCCGCTTGAATTGGTCGAACAGCTTCACCGAATCCTTGTCCTTCGAGCCCGCGAACACCATGACCGGCACGGCCCGCTTGAACGGCTCGGTGGCCATCGGCCCCGTCATCGACACGCCCTTCGTCGCCAGCACGGGGCTGACAAGCACCAGCGCCCGCACCTGCTGGCCCTGCGGGCCCGTGGTCGTGGGCTGCCAATTCCAGTCGGCCACCGTCCACATGGCCGCCAGCGTGCCGCCGAGCCCGGAGCCGACGACGCAGAGCCGGTCGATGTCGATGGCACTGCCGTCGGAATGCCGTTTGATCCAGGTGCGCACGGCCTCGATGTCGCCCCGCACGGACGACTGTTCGCGGAGACGGCCGCCCGCGGCCGCGGCGATCATCTCGAGATCGTGCTTCTTGAGCAGCCGGGGATCCGGGTCGGACCTGGGGCCCGGTCCGCCGTCGCCGCGTGCGCCGCTGGCGCCGTGCGATCGCAGGTCGGGGGCGACGACCGTGCAGCCGGCCCGCTGCAGCGAGCGGGCGAGTTGGTCGACGGTGTTGTGGGAACCCTCGATGTCGTGCACGAGGATGACCGTGGCGACCGCTTTGGTGCCCGCGGGCACGGGGTAGTGCCAGGCCGCGATGCGGACGCCGTCGGTGGTCTCGAGGTCCAGTTGCTCGACGGCCGGCTCGGCTGCGGTCGCCCCCTCGGCTCCACACGCCGCCCGCCGCGGACTCGCCACGAGGGCCAGGGCCAACGCCGCGGCGAACAGTCCCCACGAGAGGTGCGGCCGGCCGATCTCGAACGTTGCCAACGGTGCTGCCATCGACGTTGCCATCCGGTGGGAGGGGAGGACGGCAGTCGTTCCCGGGCCGTCCGACGTCGCCGCTGCGACAGCCTGCGTCACGGGGGTGAAAAGCCGATTGTTCCGAGGCTATCACCCCCATGTTTGCCCGGTCAATCGACGGGATCGCCGTCGCGGGGGCGGGTCGAAACGGCCGGGGCCCTCCCGGGGAATAAACCGGGGGGAGCGGGCCGAAGAGAGAAGAGAAGAGAGTAGTGCGGGAGTTTGCCCCGGACTCCGACGGATCGTGCGGGGCGGCCGCTCGTGAGCGAGGCCTCGGCCGCGCGCGGGAACGATCGGATCGGGGGCAGGATCGGGGGCGAACCAGGCCGCGAGCCGGGTTCGACGACGTCCTTGTGCCGCCGCCCGAACGGAGCCTCGCGGCACGGGAATCCCCGGCCGGGACCGGCGTCGGGTAGGGTATGATGTGCGGAAATCCGGCCACTCGGGGCCGGCCATGGCGGGCCGGGCACGACCGGTTCGAAATCGACATCCACGGTGAGGATTCCCCGATGGGACCGATCGCGCAGGCCAGGCGTTGGTGGCAGGAGTACACGGGCGAGGAGGACACGCCGTTCGACGGCGACACCCCCGCCTGGCTGGTGAGCCTGCTGATCCATGTCATCGTGCTGTTGTCGCTGGCGCTCGTCGCCCTGCGGGAGCCCACCCGTTCGGCCCCCGCCGTCACGATCATCCAGCCGCGGCAGGTCGAAGAGCAGGAAGTGCTCGTCGTGCCCGACGAGATGGCCGTGTCCGACGACCCGGAATCGACCCCCGGCGCCGACTCCAGCGACAGCATCCAGGTGGCCCAGGCGCTCGCGCCGACGCTGTCGGAGCAGTCGGTGGCGCCCGTCGAGGTCGACACCGCGATGCCGACTGACATCAAGGTCGAACTCCTCGACGAGGTGCCCACGGCCCAGTCGCTCGATGAATCGATCGTCGTGAAGGGGGCGGCGGGCGCGGGCGCCACCGGGGCGTCGGGCGCCGTGGATCGTCTCACGGCGGAGATCGCCGCATCCCTCGCGCAGCATCCCACGGTGATCTGCTGGGTCTTCGACCAGTCGGTGAGCCTGGCGGGACAGCGGAAGGAGATCGCCGCCCGCCTCGAGCGGGTGTTCGACGAACTGGGCACGCATCGCTCCGCGGCCCATCGCCCCGACCTGAAGAACATCGTCCTCGCCTTCGGCCAGAAGGTCACGGCGGTGACCAAGCCCACGGATGACGTCGACGAGGTCGTGAAGGCGATCAACTCGATTCCGATCGACGATTCGGGCATGGAGATGACGTTCACGGCGGTGCGACGGGCGGCGGAGGAAGCCCGCCGGTTCCGCACCACCACGCCGCGCCGCAACGTGATGATCATCGTGTTCACCGACGAGGTGGGCAACGACCAGGATCAGGCCGACCAGGCCGCGAAGGAGTGCCGCATGCTCGGCATTCCGGTGTACGTCGTCGGCGTGCCGGCGCCCTTCGGCATGAAGCAGGTGAAGATCAAGTTCGTGGAGTTCGACCCGAAGTTCGACCAGGAGCCGCAGTGGGCCGTGGTGGAGCAGGGGCCGGAAACGCTCTATCCCGAGGTCGTCCGTGTGCATTCCGGCCGCCTGGCCGACGAGGCCATCGATTCGGGCTTCGGGCCGTTCAGCCTCTCCAAGCTCTGTGCCGCGACCGGCGGCATCTACTTCTCCGTCCACGCCAACCGCGGCGCGGCGGGGCGGGTCAATGACGACCAGACGGCGGCGATGTCGTCGCAGTTGCGTCACTTCTTCGATTCCGAGGCGATGCGGGCCTACGCGCCCGACTACGTCTCCGCCGCCAAGATCGACCAGATGCTGGCCGCCAACAAGGCGAAGAAGGCGCTCGTGGAGGCGGCCCGTTCCGTGGAGATCAACCCCATGGAATCGCCGACGATGGTCTTTCCGCGGAAGGACGACGCGGCGCTGGCGGGGCTGCTCGGGGAGGCGCAGCGGGCGGCGGCGCTCGTGCAGCCGCGGATCGACTCCCTGCTCGACACCCTCAAGGCCGGCCAAGGCGACCGCGATGCGATCAAGGAGAAGCGATGGCAGGCGGGCTACGACCTGGCGCTCGGCCGCGTGCTGGCCGTGAAGGTGCGGACCGACGCCTACAACTCCATGCTCGCCCAGGCGAAGTCGGGGATGAAGTTCAAGAACCCCAAGAACGACACCTGGGTGCTGGAGGAGAGCACCGACCTGTCGAAGGTCGGGTCGCAGACGGAGAAGGCCTCCCAGCAGGCCACCATGCTCCTGGAGCGGGTGAAGAACGAGCACCCGGGCACGCCGTGGGCGCTGGTGGCCGCCGAGGAACTGCGGCGCCCGCTGGGCTACGTCTGGAACGAGAAGTTCACCGACGTCAACGCGGTGAAGAAAGAGGGGCCCGGCGGGAACAACAACAACAATCCCGCCGCCCGCGCGGACGACAAGAAGAAGATGCTCGCCGGCCCGAAGCAGAGGCGGCCGCTGAAGAATCTGTAGGTGGCGGCATCCGCAGGCCGCGTCCGGACCCGTGCGGGCGTCCGGGCCGTTTCGTGTCGACACGCATCGGCGTCAGAACGTGAGGTTTTCCTCGGCGAACGTCGAACGGCTGTCGTAGGCGTGGAAGCTGCGGGCGATCTTCCGCGAGAGCACCTGCAGGAAGAGGCCGCGGAACTGTGCCTCCGAGCGGTCGCTCGAGGGCACGGCGCTGTCGCCGGGGAACGTGAAGCTGTCGATCCGCTTCTCGAAGAGCACCGCCTTCTTCTCGACGTCGTAGACGCGCACGTTCGCCGACGCACGGCCGCGGTAGAGCGTCGATCCCTCGTGCATGCGGAACTCCTCGAGGTCGATCCCGACGACGATGTCGGCGTCGAGCGATCGGCCGAGCGTCGGGTAGTCCACCCAGGCGTTTTCGTCGATCCACCGGGCGACCTCCCGTTGGTCGATGACGCGGGCCTTGCGGACGTTCTGCGAGAGCTGTGCGCCGACCATCGTGGCGAGTTCGCGGGCCGAACTGGCGTCGCTGAACTCGAGCTCCACGATCGGCTTGCAGACCACCGCCACGTGCTTGCCCCGCAGGCCCTTGAACTCGGCCGGCGCGTCGTTTTCGGGCTGCACGAGGTAGGCCACGGTGGTGAGCACCGAGCAGCCGCCGGCGAGCGGGGGCAACAGGGCGGCGGCCAGAAGCAGGAGCGGGCGGATGGGCCTGGGAAGCATGCGTGGATCCTCTCGTCCCGGGGTGGTCCAACGAAGTGGATCGATGGGGGCGGGGAGGATATCGGGCCCCGAGGCCGCGCTCAAGTCCGCTTGCACCCGATCACGAGGCCTGGCACGGGGCCGAATCGACACCGGCCGCCCGTTGCGGGCCGTCGGGCCGGGCGGCCGGGCAGCGTGGGGGGAACGGGGATCGGTGGGCCGACTGGTGAGGCCCGCCGGCGGGGGCACAATGGATGACATGGCCACGACCGACGACCCGACGACGACGCCCGACGCCGCGTTTCTCGCCATGCTGCGGGGGGGCCTGCCCCGGCAGGGCTTTTTCGGGCCGCCGGTGCTGGTGGGCGTGTCCGGGGGCGCCGACAGCGTGGGGCTGCTGCTGGGCCTGCAGGCCCTGGCCGGCGGGGATTCGCCTCCCGGACGGCTTGTCGTCGCCCATGGGCGGCACGATCTGCGGGAGGAGGCCGGCGCCGATGCCGCGTTCGTCGTCGCGCTGGCCGGAGCGCTGGGCCTGCCCTGCGTGGTCGGCGACCTGCGGGTCCGTGACCGCGACGGGGTGCGCGGCGAGGGGGTCGAGGCGCGGGCCCGACGGATCCGCTACCGGTTTCTGGCCGAGACGGCCCTCGCGCACGGGGCGCGGCACGTGGCCGTGGCCCATACGGCCGACGATCAGGCGGAGACGATCCTCCATCGGGCGCTGCGCGGCACGGGGCTCGCAGGCCTCGGCGGCATGCGGCCCGTGCGGGAGTTGGTTCCGGGCGTGGCCCTCGTCCGGCCGCTCATCACGGTGCCCCGCGCCGCCGTGCGTGGCTACCTCGCCGCGCGGGCGCAGGAGTGGTGTGAGGACGCCACCAATGCCGACGTGCGTCACGCCCGCAGCTTCCTCCGTCACGAGATCCTGCCGCGATGCGCCGCGGGCCCCTATCCGGCGGCGCCGGCGGCGCTCGCCCGTCTGGGGCGGCAGGCGGCCGGCGCGGCCGCGGCGCTCGCGAGCGCCGCCGACGCCCTGCTCGACGCGCACGCGACGCGGGGCGGCGGGGGCGCGGTCGTGCTCGCGGCCGATCGGCTGGCGCGGCTCGATCCGCAGCTGGTCGCGGAGGTGTTCGTGGCGGTCTGGCGGCGCGAAGACTGGCCGCAGCGCGACATGACGGCCCGCCACTACGAGCGGCTCGCGGGCCTCGCGGCGACCGCCGCCGATCCGCCGGCGACGGCCGCTCCGATCGAGTTGCCCGGCGGGGTGCGGGCCGCACTTGTGTCGGGAGGACGACTCGAGCTTTCGCCCCCCGTGCAGGCCCGCGCACGCTGATGGGCGGCCGCGACGGCTGGCGGATCAGCGGGCCGGCGGCCCGTCGGCGGCCGCCGTCCGCACGGGACCGAGACCGGCCGCCATCTCGCCGAGGAGCCGCTCCCGCACGGGCCGCAGCTCCTCGATGAACCCCTTCGGGTCACGATGCTCGCGGATGGCGTATTGATGGGCCACGACACCCCCGCCAGGGGCCTTGGCGAACCGGAACACGTTGAACTCCACCGACGACGCGTCGGCGGGCCAGAAGACGTAGTCGACGAGGACATTGCCGGTGGCCGCATCCTGGCGGATCGAGCAGGGCGCCTGCGGCGACTCGGCCTTGATCCCCGTGACGAGCGACACGGCGAGCGCCTTCGGATCCTGCTCGCCCGAGTAGGTGCGGATCGACGCGAGCCGCGTCCAGGCGTCGGGCCGCTCGCCGGCCGGGACGAACTCCCGCGCCATGCCGCCGGGAATCTCCCCCTCCCAAACCAGTTCGAGCGTCCGGCCGTCGAACGTCACGGCTGCGGCGGGGAGCGGCTTCGCGGCCGGCTCCGCCGCGATCGAGCGGGGGGCGGACGTGAGGGCGACGGCCAGGACGATGGCCGGTGCGATGGCTGAGGCGGTGCGGGCGTTCATCGTGAAACCTGCGGAGGCTCGGGGCGTGACCGGATCCAAGGGGCGGAACGATACATCCCCGACCGCCGCCGGGCGAGAAGAGATTCCGCCCGCCCAGTCCGCCTGCGGGCGGACTGGGGGAACTGGGGCGGTGGCGGGGCAGCGGGACCACGACGACGCTGCCTCACCAGTCGCCGATCCACGCACACCGCACATGCCACCGCATTCCCGGCTGTGCCGGCTCTTCGTCCACAGCCTGCTAGTGCATGCCGCGGGCCTTGTACCCGCCGCGGGTCGCGAACCACGCCAGCAGGAGCCCGTAGCAGACGAACATCGTCGCCGGCACGAGCGCCGTCAGCTTGAGAGCCTGCCGCCCGCCGAACAGGCCGGCGTCCTCCACCAGCGGCTTGTCGGTGGCTGCCGCCGGCGCCGCCTGCGAATCCCACCAGTCGACCAGCTGCCGCTGCGCCGCCACCGCTTCCGGCTTGGCGTTCTCGCGGGTCAGCAGTTCGAGGGCCCGCTGCGCCTCCTTGCCGCCGTCCTCCAGCACGCCCACCTTCGCGCCGTCGAGGCCGACGGTCTTCATCCAGAGAAACTCGTTCTCCTTCGGCGCCTTGTAGCGATCGTAGACCGCGGCGTTCGACTCCTGCAGCTTCGCCGAGGCGTTCTGATCCTGCAAAAACCCGATGCCCGGGCCGCCGAGGAGTCCGGCCGCCAGCATGCCGACGCCACCGGCGGCGCCGATCGTGATCGCGCCCCCCTTGGGGAACTGCTCGCTGACGACGGCGAGCATCGTCGGCCAGAGGAAGGTCTTGCCGATGCCGTACACCGTGGCCGCCAGCACGCACATCGCGGCGCCCTGGGCATTGCCCAGGAGCGTCAGGCCGGCGGCGCCGAACAGGGCGGAGACCGCCAGGAGGCCCAGCGGCGAGATCCGCTCCACGATCGGGCCGGCGAAGAATCGCAGCACGAACATCAGGCCCGACGTGTACACGAACAGCAGGAGGCCGTTGGCCGGGCTGCTCATGATCGTGCCGGTGATCTTCGAGATCCAGGAGTCGGTGCCGAGTTCCACGTAGCCGACCATCGCGTGCACGAGCAGCAGTGCAGCCAGCAGCAGGTGGCCGAAGCGAAAACCGGTGGCGGCGCCGAACGCGACGAGCAGCCCGGCGGCGATGCCGCCGGCCACGATCGGGGACAGGCCGAGGTCGCTTTTGAAGAACAGGGCGAGCAGGCCGCAGATCACCGCCGCGCCGACGAGACCCAGTTCGCCGAGCATGTCCTTGAAGCTCACGCCCGAACTGCTCGCCTCGCTCTTGGGGAACCGCTGGCCGAGCATCATCAGGCCGTAGAGCACGACGGGGATGAGGAACAGCGAAATCTGCAGCTCCCAACGAATCGGCTTGCCCCCCTGCGCGCCCGCCATGAAGTAGCTCGCCAGACCGCCGAGGATCAGGCCCCCCGGCCACCCCGCGTGGAGGATGTTGAGGTAGTGCGCCTTGTTCCTGGGGAAGAGCGTGGCCACCAGCGGATTGACCACGGCCTCGGCGATGCCGTTGCCGATCGCGAAGAGGAACATGCCCCAGAAGAGGCACTGGAACGCCAACGGCTTGCCCCCCGCGGCGAAGGCGGCGCCGGTCGCCAGCGTCAGGGCCGCCGACACCAGGTGCATCACGAACGCGGCGAACATGAGGGGCCCGAAGCCGATCCGATCGGCGATCAGGCTCGAGAGCAGGATGATGATCCCGAAGCCGGTCAACCCACCGCCGGTGATCGCGCCCAGTTCGGTCTGGGTGAAGCCGTACTGCTCGGCCCACTGCCCGAGGATGCCCGCCCGGATCGAGAAGCCCACGCCCGCGGCGAGGATCGCCATGAAGCCGGCCCAGAGCAGCCGCTGCGGATTGACTCCCGCCGTGCCGGAAAGGTCGGACGAGTCGGAATGATCACGCTGGTCGTGCTCGGCGTTCATGCGGGTGCACCCAGAAGAGAGAAAAGAGAGCCGCAGGACGGCGCGTGCGATCGACGCCCTCCCCGGACCCGGACATCCGGGGCAACCCCCGGTGACAAGTTCGGCACTATAGCAGGGGGCCGCAGGCTGGGGAAACGGCGTTATCGCCGCGGCTCTCCGCCGTGGCGGCGGCGGCCGATGGCGGCTTGACCCCCCGCGGGCCGAACACGTACTTTCCCGGCCCGTTCCCGTCCCCGGCCGCGGCCCCTCCGCGCGCCGACGCTCCCGGGCAGCTCGTCTTGAAATCCCTCTCCGACACGCTCTGGATGCTCGTGCGTTGGGCGTTGCCGCTGACGGTGGCCGGCGTCGTGGCGGCGGGCGCGATCGGCACGAGCCGCATCGGCGACGAGGTGCGGGTCCGCGTCCAGGAACGCCTCGCGCGGGAACTGCCCGCCTTCACCGTGCAGGTGCAGGCCGCGAGTCTCGTGGAAGGGGAGGGGATCGTGGTGCGCGGCATCTCGATCGTCGACCCGCGGTTGCCGCGGGAATACCGGCAGGTCGTCTGGGTCGACGAGATTCGGCTCGCGTGCAGCACCACGCTGGCCGACCTCGTCGCCGGCGCCCCGCGGATCGCCGCGGTGCGGCTGCGTCGCCCGGTGGTGCACGCGGTACGGCTGCAGCAGGGGGGCTGGACGCCCGCGGGCCTGCTCGGCAGGCGGCCCGCCGGCGGCGGCACGGTGCCGGTGTCGATCGAGGACGCCACCGTGCTCGTCGACGACCTGCAGCGACAGACCCGCACCGTGGTGCGACAGGTCGCGCTGGAGATCGAACCCGAGGCGGACGGTTGGGCGACCGTGCGCGGCACCGCGGGGGGCGACCTGCTCGACCGCGCGCAGGTGTCGGGCCGCGTCGCGCCCGCCGCCGGACGATTCGACCTGCGTGGCACCGTGCAAGGACTCGACGTCACCCCCCGGCTCGTCGGCCTCGCGCCGGCCGGTGCCGTGGCGGCCGCCGGCCCGCTCTGGAGCCGGGCCGCGGGGCTGCGGGGCCGCATCGACCTCGAATGGCAGGCCGCCGGCGAACTTGCGAAGCCCGACGAGATCGCCTTCGCGTTCGGCGGCCGTCTGGAGTCGGGCCGGTTCGAGCACGGCTCCCTGCCGTTCGCGATGAGCGACGTCACGGTGTCTTTCCGCGGCGGCCGCGCGGGCGTCACCTTCGAGCGGCTCGAGGCCCATGCCGGCTCCACGCTGCTGCGGGGTGGAGGCCGCCTCGGCGGCTGGACGGCCGACGCGGATTTCGAGCTGCTGGTGGAGGCGGAGCGGCTCGTTGTCGGGCGGCATTGGGAGGGACTCCTCCCCGATGCGCTGGCCTCGCAATGGAGCAAGCTCCTGCCCGCCGGCGAGATCGACGTGCGGGCGCAGCTGGCCCGTCGCGGCGGCGTGCTCGATCGCAACGTCTCGATCCGCTGCCGGAACGTGTCGCTCACGCACTACCGCTTCCCCTACCGGCTCGACCGCACCGTGGGCACCGTCCTGCTCGAGGGCGACGCCGTGACGATCCACCTCACCGGGCAGGCCGGCGGGCACGCCGTGCAGGTGCAGGGTGCGTTCCGTCCCGGCGAGGCCGGCGGCACCGTCGGCATGCTCGAGGTGCGGGGCGACGGCATGCGGATCGACGACACCCTCCTGGCGGCGATGCCCCCGCGGAGCGCCGACATCGTGCGCACGCTCCGCGGCTCCGGCACGTTCGACTTCGTCTTCCGGCACGACCGCGCGCCGCAGCTGCCGGGTGGATACGCCAACTCGCTGGGCATCCGCCTCGTGCAGTGCAGCCTCGCCTACGCCGGCTTTCCCTATCCGCTCTCCAACGTGTCGGGCACCATCCGCATGGATCGGGGCCACTGGACGATCAAGGACATCACCGGCTCCAACGACACCGGCGTGGTGCGGTGCTCCGGCATGCTGCTGCCGCAGGGGGAGGACGACGGGGAGCTGACACTCGAGCTGGTGGGCACGGGCGTCGTGCTCGAGCCGGAACTGCGCGACGCCCTCCCCGCGGGCATGCGGCAGATCTGGGACGACGTCGATCCACGGGGCAACGCCGAGTTCACCGCGACCGTGCGGCACCAGGTCAAGCTGCGGCGGACCGAGGTGGAACTCGAGGCCACGCCGCAGGGCGACACCGTGTCGATCGAGCCGGCCTGGTTCCCCTACCGGCTGGAGCGGCTGCGGGGCAGCCTGACGTTGAAGGACGGCGTGCTGCGGTTCCGGTCGGTCCGCGGCACGCACGCCCGCACCACCGTCTCCGCCGGCGGCGTCTGCCGCTTCGCGCCCGACGGCGGCTGGGCCGTGTCGTTCGAGCAGCTCTCGGCGGACCGCTTCCGCGCCGATCACGAAGTGCTCCAGGCGCTGCCCGTGGGCCTGCAGCAGGCGATCTCGGCGGTGCGGCTCCGCGGTCTGCTGTCGCTCGTCGGCACGCTCGACATCCATTCGACCGGCGGCCAGCCCGCCGCGGCGTGGGACATGCACCTCGACGTCGAGCAGGGCTCCCTCGACGTCGGCACGCCGCTCGAACACGTCCACGGCGGCATCCGGCTGCGGGGCCGGTCGGACGGCCGCACCTGGCAGACGCTCGGCGAGCTGGCGATCGACAGCGCCACCTGGCGCGGCGTGCAGCTGACGGCGGTGCAGGGACCGCTCTCGATGGACTCCGGCGGCGTGCGGTTCGGCGCGAACGCCGTTCGCGCCGGCGGGGACGGCACGGCCCGGCGGGTCTCGGCCCGCCTCGCGGGCGGCACCCTCCTCATCGACGGTAGTGCCGCCGCGGGTGATCCGGGCGGCTTCGCCGTCGTGGCGTCGCTCGCCGAAGCGAGCCTCGAGCGGCTCGCCGGGGAGGCGCTCGTGGCGCCGCACCCCTACCGCGGCCGCGTCTACGGCACCGTCGAGGTGAGCGGCGCGCGGGCCGGCACCCACTCGCTGGCCGGCCGCGGCCAGGTGCGGCTGCGCGACGCCGACATCTACGAGCTGCCGCTGGTGGTGGCGCTCCTGAAGATGTTCCGCGTCAAGGCGCCCGACCGCAACGCCTTCGGCTCGAGCATCGTCGACTTCCGCATCGAGGGGCCGCGGGCCTACCTCGACAACATCGAGCTCTCGGGTGACGCGATCAGCCTCGTCGGCAACGGCGAGGTCGACTTCGACGGGGCGGTGCACATGACCTTCCGGTCGATCATGGGCGACTCCGCCACGCAGCTCCCCGCGATGAAGCGGCTGATCGGCGGCGCGAGCGGACAATTCATGCTCATCCACGTGGACGGCTCGCTTCCGCATCCGGAGATGACGAGCGAGGCGTTTCCCACGCTCGCCGCCGCGATCCAGAAGCTGCAGTCACAGCGGCGGGGCACCGACCAGGCCCGCACCGCTGGCGTCCGCCGGGAGGCCCCCCGATGATCCACGCGATGAACCCCGGGATGCACCGCACGACCGCGCGGCCGCGCCGCCGACAGGCCATACTGGACCGCCCGAACCGGGGTGCGCGGCACCCCGGGCGCACGACGCGTCGCCGCCCGGAGGACGTCCGCCGCGGACCGGGGGCGCGGCCGCCGGGATTTTCGCCGAGGAGCACAGCCGTATGACGCCGGCACCGATCCACTTCGTGAAGATGCAGGGCGCGGGCAACGACTACGTCTACGTCGACTGCTTCGCCGAGCCCGTCCCGGCCGATCCCGTCGGCCTCGCGCCGCGGATCGCCGACCGGCACTTCGGCGTGGGGGGCGACGGCCTCGTGCTCGTGCTGCCCTCCACGCTGGCGGCCGCCCGGATGCGGATGTTCAACGCCGACGGCAGCGAATCGGAGATGTGCGGCAACGGCGTGCGGTGCGTGGCGCACCTCGTCGTCGCCCGCGGGCACGCGGCCCCGGGGCCGGTGACGATCGAGACGGGCCGCGGGGTGCTCACGCTCGAGGTCACGCCGGAGGGCCCGCGCCGGTCCCGCGTGCGGGTCGACATGGGCGCGCCCCTGCTCGCGCCGGCCGCGATTCCGGTGGCGGTGCCGGTGGCGGTGCCGGGGGCGGACGGCCGGGTCGTCGACGCGGCCTGCCCGGCGCTCGTGGAGCCGGAACCCTGGTGGCACGACTGCGGACTCGATCCGCGGATGACCTGCGTGTCGATGGGCAATCCGCACGTGGTCTTCTACTGCCGCGACGTGGCCCGCGTGCCGCTCGAGGCGGTCGGGCCCCGACTGGAGACGCACCCGATCTTTCCCCGGCGGGTCAACGTGCACTTCGTCGAGGTGATCGACACGGGCCGCGTGCGGATGCGCACCTGGGAGCGTGGCAGCGGGATCACCATGGCCTGCGGCACCGGCGCCTCCGCGGTGTGCGTGGCCGGCGTGCTCACGGGCCGCACGGGGCCGCGGCTCGTGGCGGAATTGCCCGGGGGGGCGCTCGAACTGGAATGGCGGGGGGCCGGCCACGTGTCTATGACGGGACCGGCCGCGGAGGTGTTCACGGGCACGTGGCCGGAGGCCTGACCGCACGGGCGGACGGGCAGGCAGCGAAGAAAGGACTCGATCGCTTGAAACTCGAATCACCACGGGCCATCGGCGCCTGGTCGCTGGCCGCCGCGGGCACGATCCGCTGCTGGATGGGCACGCTCGACTACCGGGCGGACTTCGGTGATCCCACCGTGGATCCGGTGCACCCCGCGTATCGTGGCGCGAAGATCTACGTCTTCTGGCACGAGAACATCCTGCTGCCCCTGTTCCTCCGCGGGCACTGCAACATCGCGATGCTGCTCTCGCGGCACCACGACGCCGACATCCTCGCCCGCGTGGCGGGGATGATGGGCTTCGGCGTGGTGCGGGGGAGCACGTTCAAGGGGGGCTCCACGGCGCTCCGCGAACTCGCCCACCGCGCCCTCACCGAAAACCTGACGATCACGCCCGACGGGCCGAGGGGGCCGCGCCGCCGGCTGGCGCCGGGCTGCGTGTTTCTGGCGAGCACGCTGGGACTGCCGATCGTGGCGATGGGGCTCGGCTACGAGCGGCCCTGGCGGCTGGGCACATGGGATCGGTTCGCCATTCCCCGCCCTTTCAGCCGGGCCCGCGCCGTGATCAGCCGGCCGATCCGCGTGCCGGCCCGCCTCGATCGCGACGGGATCGAGCATCATCGCGCCGGGGTGGAGCGACTGCTCGTGCGGCTCACCGACGACGCCGAGGCGTGGGCCACGACGCGGAGCCGTCGCGCGGGCGAGTCGATCGTGCGCCGCGAGCCATCGCGGCACGCGCGGCAGGCGGCCCCGTTGCGTGGTCCGTCAGGCGTGTCGCTCGAAGACGAGCTGATGCGGTGCGGGCTGGCGCCACTGGCGGGCGTGGATGCGTCGGCCGACCGGTGGAATGAGACACGGAACGAAACATTGAACGAAACACGGCACGAGCTCCGGAACGAGCAGCGTCCCGCGGCCTGAAACCGGTGGCCGCCAAGGAGGCATGCTTCCCGCGGACACGCCGTCCATCAGCGGTTCAGACGCCCCGTGGCGTCCAGCCGACGTTCGAGTTCCTCGACCCGCCGCTCGAGCCTCTGCACCAGTTCCTCGAGCCGCTCGATCAGCCGCGGATCGGCCGGCACGCCACCGCTGGTCGCCCGTGACGGATTCCCCGACGGCGTGCGCTGATCGAGCGACTGCATGCCGCCCGCCGTGGCGTTCGCCGTCGCGGCGGACGCCGGAATCACCATGCTGCCAGGGATCGGAGCGCCGATCCGGTCGGTGTCCCCCGCAGGAATCCGCCGGGCGAGCGCCGGCGCCGGCTGGAGTTGCGGCGGCTCCGTCGCAGGAATGGCCTCGCCGGCCGCAGGACCACCGACGAGCGCCCGTTCGAGCGGGGCTTCGAGCGGCTGCAACACCACCTCGGCCCGTTTCGCCTCGCCGCCGGGAAGCACGTATTGGAGTGAGACGGGGATTCCCACGGGGCCGTGGCTGACGAGCTGCGACAGATCCTGCGGCGAACCCACCGGCCGGTCGTTGATCGCCACGATCACGCTCCCCGGCGGCACGCCCGCCCGCGATGCGGGCAGATCGTGCACGACGCCGATCACGAGGGCGCCCCGCGGATCCGGCAGGCGAAACCGCGACTGCACCGCCGTGTCGACCGGCACGGTGCGCACGCCGAGCGCCGGTCGGCCGGACGCCGCCGACGACTGGGGGAGCGTCGTCGTCGGACCGGTGGCGACCGCCGGCGGCGGCAGGAGGCCGGCCGGCTCGGCGAACCGACGGATGGCCGGGGAGTATGGCTCGGCCATCGCGACCGGTGCGGATGGCGGTGCGGCCGGGACCGTATCCGCAGGGCCGCCGAACCGGGGAGCGGGCGTCATGACGGGCGGCGCCTGCGCGAACGGCGATGGGGCCACGTCGGCCACGGAGGGAACGGTCGCCGCCGACTCCGGCGGTTGCACGAGCACGGATCGGGGGGGCACCGCCGCGAGCGGCGGTGCCGGCGGCTGGGCGATGCCCGGCGTCGGGGACAGGGACTGCGGCGGGCCCGCGAACGGCGCCGGTTGCGACGCGAGCGTCTGCGGAACGAACGCCGGCGGAGATCCGGGCTGTGCCGTCGCCGGCTGCGGCGATCCCGGTTGCAGTGGGCTGCCGAAGGGGGCGGTTGAAGCCGCCGCGGTCGCCGCCGGGTTGGCGAGCGGGGGATTGTCAGTCGGACCGCCGCCGGGCGGTTGCCATGCCCGCGCGCGGGCGTCCGCCGGCCGGGCCGCCGCCGTGAGTTCCACGTTTTCGACACGGTTGTCGCGACCGATCGCGGCCTTCACCTGCTGGCCCGGCGCGATCGCCGCCAGCGTGGCAGCCATCTCCTCGTCGTGGCTGAGCGGCCTGCCGTCGAGGGCGAGCAGCACGTCCTGCGGCCTGATGCCGGCCTTCGCCGCCGGGCCGTCCGGGGCCACGTCGACGACCGACAGGCGGCCGGTCACGATGGCGTCGTCCACGGTGAGTCCGAGCCATCCGGTGCCCGCGCCGGGCAATGCCGCCGGGGCCGCGACGGCCGGCCGAATCGGCGCGGGATCGCCGGCCGGCAGCGTGATCGGCTGACCGATCGCGACGTCACCCGCCGGGAGCGTCGGTGCGGCCGCAGACGCCGAGGGGGGCACCGCCGCCGCGGCCGTCGACGCGGGAATGCCGAGACCGAGTGCGAGGCACACGGCCGTCAGGCTGGCGACGGCCTGCGCCTGACGCCGCGGCGGCGCGGTGCGACCCGCGGGCATGGGCCGATGCGCGTCGGCAGGAAACGAGCACCGGCCGGCTCGATGGCCGTCCGCCTGTGGACGCACAGCCCGTGAAAGCACAGCCCGTGGAAGCACAGCCCGAGGACGCACAGCCCGAGGACGCACAGCCCGAGGACGCACAGCCCGTGGAAGCACAGCCGCCGGGATCGCCGGCACGCGTTCCGGGCGCGGCAGCGCCAGCGGAACCCGGCGGTGTGCCTGCGCGGTCCGACGTCCGGCGGGATTTTTCCAGGGGATGTCGGTGGGCAGACTCATGGCGGGCGTCCTGCGAAAGTCATGAGCGGAGGACGGCGGCCGAACGGCCCGATCCGCGCCGCCCTCGGCCCGTCGCCGCGTCGTGGCGGCGGTCGCCAGTATAGGCGATTCCGGCGTTCCTCGTGCGGGTTGGAAACAGCTGAACGCCGCCCGCGTTTCTCACAGGTTGTGCACCGCGTTTTTTCCCCGTCTGGCAACATCTTCCACGCGATCGTGGACGCGTTCGTGCATGGTCCGTGCATGGTCGTGGCGCGGTCGGAATCGTTCTCGCCGCCGCGCTGCTGTCATGGTTTGACAGCACTGCCTGCACTCCTATACTCGCCGCCCGATCACGAGTTGATCCGAATCACGGATGGGCACGAGTCGGCGGGAACGCGGCAGCCGGGTGAAATCACCCGCTTTCCGCGGATCTGCCGGTGCGTGTGGCGCGGGGTGCAAGGAGCAGCCATGGCAAGACGAGCGCGGGCAGCCGACGGGACTCGAGGTGCCACGACGGCGCGGTTGTCGCAGGCGGTGGTGCCGGGTTCGGTGGTGCCGGGTTCGGCCGCGATGGATTCGGTGGTGGATGCCGCGAAGCCCGATGTGGCCGACCTGATCGGGCAGGCGCTGCGCGAAAGAATCGGTGCCGAGCGGCATGCCGTCTGGTTCGGCGACGGCGTGGAGATCGTCGTCGCGGGCGGTGTCGGCGACCCGGGGGCGGATCGGCCCGAGATCGGCGTGGTGGTCGGCGCCGGCAGTGGTTTTTCGCCGGAGTGGCTCAAGCGCACGTTTCGGGCCGACGTCGAGGCGGCGGTGGCGGCCGTCTGCGGCGGGGCCGCGATCGTGGTCTGGCGGAAGTCCGCGGTGCCCGCGGCGGCCGAGCAGCCGCGTCGGCGGGCACGCACAGCCGAGGTGGCACCCCGCGAGCCGGCCGCTCGTTCGCGGCATGCCACGGCGTCAGCGCCGGCACGGCCGCGCACGTCGGACGAACGGCCGCAGGGGGCCGATTCCGCCCGTCGACCGGCCGCGGGGCTCGATTCGTTCGTCGTCGGCCCGAGCAATCGCATGGCGTTCGCCGCCGTCGAACTGTCGGCGGCCCGGCCGGGGGAAATGTCACCCCTGGTCATCCACGGTCCGAGCGGCGTGGGCAAGTCGCACCTGCTCGAGGGCATCTGCGGCCTGTTCCGCCAGTTGCATCCCGGCATGACGACGCTGCTCTTGTCGGCGGAGCAGTTCACGACGAGTTTTCTCCAGGCTCTTCACGGCAGCGGGCTGCCCGGATTCCGGCGGACATGTCGCCATGCCGAACTCCTCGTCGTCGACGACCTGCAGTTCTTCGCGGGCAAGCGGGCCACGGCGATGGAACTCCAGCAGACGGTGGACACGCTGCTGCGACAGGGACGGCAGGTGGTGTTCGCCGCCGACCGGGATCTCGAGGCGCTCGACGGCCTCGGTCCGGAACTCGTGACGCGGCTCCGCGGGGGCATCTCGGCCCGGATCGAGCCCCCCGATTACGACGTGCGCCGCGGGATCGTGGCCGCCGTCGCCACGCGGCGCGGGCTCGTCATGCCCGACGCGGTGGTGCATTACATCGCCACCCACATGACCCGCCACGCCCGCGAACTCGTCGGCGCCGTCAACCGTCTGGAGGCGACGAGCCACATGCTCGGCGCTCCCATCACGGCCGACATGGCGGCGGAATCGCTCTCCGATCTCGTCCGTTCGAGCGCCCGCAGCGTGCGGCTCGCCGACATCGAGCGGGCGGTGTGCTCGGCCTTCGGCATCGAATCAGGGAGCCTGCAGTCGGCGCGCCGGGCCCGCACCGTCAACCATCCCCGCATGCTGGCGATGTTCCTCGCCCGGCGGCACACGACGTCGGCGCTCGTCGAGATCGGCAGTTACTTCGGCCGACGCAGCCACTCCACCGTGATCGCGGCACAGAAGACGGTGGGCGAGTGGGTCGCACAGCGGTCGCGGATCGTGCTCGCCGACGCGTCCTGGGACGTCGAGGAGGCGATCCGCCGCGTCGAGGACGTGCTCCGGGCCGGCTGACGGGCCGCATGCCGACCGCGCCCGGGAGCATGACCGATCGGACAGGGTCTCGATCGGTGCGGATGCCGGGCGGTGCGGATGCCGGGCGGAGGCACGTCGCATCCCACCCCCCGCGGCCGGCCGTCACCCGCCCCCCGCACCGAGCCGTTCAGCAGGCTGGCCGGAGGCTTGGGCGTCGGTGTTCCTTTCACGGGGCTCCTCGAGCGTTTCGTCGAGGCTCGCCTTGTAGCGCACGCTCGACTCCGGCCCTTCGAACCCGACCACCCGGCGGTCGATGCCGGTCGATCGACGGAGCACCCGTCCCCGCTCGACGTCGAACTCGATCGTGCCGTTCCAGATGCGCTCGAGCAGTCGCGACTCCAGGCGGGGATCGTCGACGGGGGTGAGCACCGTGGTGTCGACACGGATCGTGGCGATCCCGTCCCGCAGGTCCACGAGCCGGTACCGCAGCCGCGTCCGCACCGCCTTGCGGAGGCCGCCCGGGGCCTCCGCCACCACCTCCTGCGGCACGGTCCACTCGGCCCCGGCGGCCACCGCCTCCTCGGGGAGCGGCACGACCACGAGGTCGCCCGTGCTCGACGCCGGGCAGGGGCGCAGTTCCCGCCGCTCGAGCACGCGGCCGCTCTTGTCCACGACCATCCGCGAGAGGGGCACGCCCAGGCTCGCCTGCACCTGCTCGTAGCCCGGCGGCGCCGGCTCCGTGCCGGCGCTGCTCCAGCGGATCTCCCCCCTGTCGCTCGTCCGCGAGGTCATGGTCACGTCGTCGACGGAATGTTCGAGCGTCGCGCGGCCCTCCGGGTCGACCGCGATCACGGTCCACCGCTTGCGGGAGTCGGTGGCCGTCTCCGTCGACTGCGACGTCGCGCCGACGGTCGTCTCCGTGAGGGCCCGGTGCGCCACCCGCATGTCGAGCCGCTCGCCGGCACGAAAGCGATATTCGAGGCGGGTCGGCCCCGGCTCGGCGCCGGTCGTCGCCGTCGGCCCGGCGGGAAGGGCGGCCAGGAGGCAGAGGCAGCGGAGGAGCGGTGTTCGACGGATCATGGGGCCGCCCTCCGCGGGGCGCGGGAGCCGGCGCCGTGGAGCCCGCCGCCCCACTGGAGCTTGTCGCGGAGCGTGCGGTAGTAGCCGTGCTGCCGCGTCTCCACCAGCGCGAACCGCGGCTGCGCGCGGCGCACCCGCACGCGGTCGGCCACCGCGAGGCCTGACACGACCCCGCCGTCGACGACGCAGGCCGATCCTTCGTTGGGCTGCGGCAGGAGCAGCTCGTAGGACCGGGCGGCGGAGTCGACCACGGTGCGATTGGTGAGCGTGTGCGGGCTGAGCGGGGTGAACACGAAGGCGTCGAGATCCTTCCGCACGATCGGGCCGCCGGCGGACAGGTTGTAGGCCGTCGAGCCGACGGGCGTGCTCACGATCAGACCGTCGGCGCGGTAGGTCGTGGCGACCTCGCCGTCGATGAACAGGCAGATTTCGATCATCGAGAACGGCGGGCCCGCGAGGATCGACGTCTCGTTGAGCCCGAGCACGCGGTGGATGACACGGTCTTCGCGGATCACCTCGGTCTCGAACATGAGATGGTCCACGAGCCGGAAGGCGCCGGCGGCGATGTCGCCGAGCGCCTCGTCGACCTCGGCGATCGAGAAGTCGGCGAGGAACCCGAGCGTGCCGAGGTTGACGCCGAGCACCGGCACCTGCCCATAGCCCATCCACCGGGCGGTCCGCAGGATCGTGCCGTCGCCGCCGAGCACCACGACCAGATCGGTGCCCTCGTCGTCGACGGGCCGCCAATCGACCGCGCCCCATTCGCCGCGGCCCACCAGCCGGCAGGCGACCACGTGGCCCGCCCCTTCCAGCCGCGATCGCAGCCGATCCGCCTCGACCTGCACCCGCACGAGGTCGCTCGGCCCCACGATCGACACCCGCAGGGGCGAGGGCGACGGTTGCCCGGGACGCAGTCGTGAGTTCGCAGGCATGGCAGGGCTCGCTGGACCGCGGCTGACAGGGAGGCATTTCCCGCCCGCGTAGCATCCGCGCCACGCGGGTTTTGCAAAAGGGGAAAACCGGGAGAGCCCGCCGGCAGACTACCGATGCGCCGCGGCGTCGGCCGGGGACCGGGCGAGGCCGGCCGCGACATCCGTGCGGGGCTGCCGGCCGGAGAGGCGGCGGCAGGCGGCGGCGATGCCCGCGGCGTCGAGCCCGAGTTCCGTGAGCAGTTCGCCCCGCTCGCCGTGCTCGACGAACCGGTCGGGCAGCCCCAGACGGACGATCGGGACGGAGTGCACCCCCGCATCGCTCACCGCCTCGAGAACGGCGCCGCCGAAGCCGGTCTGCAGGGCGTTTTCCTCGACCGTCACCACCCACGGCGACGCCTCGACCCACCCGGGCAGGCGGTCGTCGAGCGGCTTGACGAACCGGGCGTTGACCAGGCCGACCGACAGGCCCTCCTGCCGCAGCCGGGTGACCGCGTCGAGGGCCGCGCCCAGCAGCGTGCCGCAGACCACGATCAGCCCGTCGTGCCCCTCGACGAGCACCTCGGCCCGGCCCAGCTCGATCGGCGGCCGTGGCGCCGGCTGGCACTCGACCACCGCCTTGGGGTAGCGGATGGCCACCGGGCCGTTGTGGGCCAGCGCCCAGTCGAGCATCGCGGTGAGGTCATGCTCGTCGCCCGGGGCGAGCACCGCCATATGCGGGAAGAGCCGCAGGTAGCCGAGGTCGAAGGCGCCGTGGTGCGTGGGCCCGTCGGGACCGGTGAGACCCGCCCGGTCGAGCATGAACACCACCGGCAGGTTCTGCAGGCAGACCTCCTGGAAGATCTGGTCGAACGACCGTTGCAGGAAGGTGCTGTAGATGTCGACGATCGGCCGGCAGCCGACCTTCGCCTGTCCCGCCGCGAAGGCGACGGCGTGCGACTCGCAGATGCCGACGTCGAAGAACCGCGTCGGAAACTCCTCCCGCACGGGCTCCAGCTTGTTGCCCTGACACATCGCCGCCGTGAGCACCGTCACCCGCTCGTCCCGCCGCATGTGGTCGGCGATGGCGGCACTGGCGACGTCGGTGTAGGCCCGGGCCGACGACTTCTTGATCGAGACGATGCAGTCGTCGTCGTCGCATTCGAACGGCGCCGGCGTGTGGAAGAACACCGGATCCTCGACGGCCGGCTTGAAGCCGTGTCCCTTCTCGGTGAGCACGTGGAGGAGGATCGGTCCCTCCTCGTCCTTGACCAGCTCGAGGTAGCGGATCAGGTTGGGCAGCGAATGCCCCTCGACGGGGCCGAAGTAGCGCACGCCGAGCGACTCGAAGAGCATGCCGCCGTGGAGCGTCGCCTTGAGCGAATCCTTCATGTTGACGAGCATCCGCTCCATCGACTCGCCCACCATCGGCATGCCCTTGATGAACCCCTTCCCCTGGCTCTTCAGGCCGCGGTACCAGGGGTTGGTGCGGACGACGTCGAGGTATACCGCCAGGGCGCCGACCCGCGGGCAGATCGACATCCGGTTGTCGTTGAGGATCACGATCAGCCGCTTCTTGAGGAAGCCGGCGTTGTTGAGCGCCTCGAAGACGATGCCCGAGGGGAGTGCGCCGTCGCCGATCACCGCGACGGCGCGCCGGTCGCCGCGGCCGCAGAGGTCGTCGCCGCTGGCCAGCCCGAGCGCCGTCGAGACGCTCGACCCGGCGTGGCCCGTCATGAACAGGTCGTAGGGGCTCTCGTCGGGGTTGGGGTAGCCCATCAGGCCTCCCCGGGTGCGGATCGTGCCGAATCGGGCGAACCGGCCGGTGATCAGCTTGTGGGGGTAGATCTGGTGGCCGGTGTCCCAGATCAGCCGGTCGCGACTGAAGTCGAAGACCCGGTGCAGCGCCAGGCACAGCTCCACGACGCCCAGATTCGAGGCGAAGTGTGCCGTGCGGCTCGCGGCCACCTCGCAGAGCGCCTTCCGCATCTCGACGGCGAGCTGCTCGAGCTCGTCGATCGAGAGCCGCTGGAGGTCCCGGGGCGACAGAATGGAGGGGAGCAGGGTGGGCATGTCACAAGGGAACATCCTGTTCCCGTCCTGAAGTCATGGGGCGTGGTGACGACCGCTGTTATACCCGGCGATTCCCGCGTTCGGCGGCGAGTCCGTCTGGAGGAGGGGGCTGCGGCGGACGCTCGCGGGACGCGTGTCAGTGGTTGCGGCGGACGATCCAGTGTGCGAGCAGGGCCAGATCGGCCGCGCCGTCGCCGAGGTCGGCCACGGCCAGGGCGGCCTCCTGGGCGAGGCTCGCGGCCCGGGCGCGGCTCGCCTCCAGCCCGACGACGGAAGGGAAGGTGAGCTTGCCGCGCTCGACGTCCTTGCCGACCCGCTTGCCGACGGCACCTTCGGTGCCCTCGGCGTCGAGGATGTCGTCGGCGATCTGGAAGGCGAGGCCGAAGCCGCGACCGTAGGCCGCGAGCGCCGCCAGCTGCCCCGCGGTGGCGCCCACCGCCAGGCCGCCCAGTTCGAGGGCGGCCTGAAACAGGGCGCCGGTCTTGCGGCGATGGACGCGGTGGAGCCACTCCTCCTGCTCGGCGGCGGTCGCCTGCGACATGTCGGCGATCCAGCCGCGCTCCGCGGCCAGGTCGTCCATCTGTCCGCCGACGAGCGCCCGGCCGCCGGCGGCACGGGCCAGCGCCAGGCAGGCCCGCGCCGCCACGCCGGCCGGCATGCCGGCGGCGAGCGTCTCGAAGGCGTGCGCCTGCAACGCGTCACCGCAGAGGATCGCGGTGGCCTCGTCGAAGGCGCGGTGGCAGGTGGGCCGCCCGCGGCGCAGGTCGTCGTCGTCCATCGCGGGCAGGTCGTCGTGCACGAGCGAGTAGGCGTGGATCATCTCCACGGCCAGAGCCGCCGGCGCCGCCGCCTCCCAGCCGCGGGGCACGCCCGCCGGTGGGCCGGACCGATCACAGGCGGCAGCGGCCCAGAGCACGAGTGCCGGCCTCAGCCGTTTGCCCGGCGCGAGCAGGGCGTAGCGCATCGCCTCCACGAGCCGGGGCGACGCCTCGGGGTCGGGCCGCATCGCCGTGTCGAGCCGCGGGTCGATGAACCGCCTGACCCGGTCGAGTCCGGCGACGACGTCGCCGTCTCCGGCATCCCGCACTTCGGCATCACGGGACACCGGCGGAGCGGCGGGCGAACCCGCTATCCGCGCCGCGGACGCCGTCCGGCAGCCTGCCTCGTGCCGGTCTGCCATGATGATCCCCGCAGCGAAAACGAATGCCGCAGCCTCCGGCCGCCGGCCGTCCGTTCCCGGGCAAGAGACACCTCGCGTCCGCTCAGGACGGCTGACTGGCATCACGGGCCCCGGCCATCGCCGAAGAGCCGCAAGACCAGGGGCCGTCAGGCCCGCTGACTCGGGAACGAAACTCGCTGAATATTAGACATCGCCGGCGGCATCGTCCATCCCGGGGAGCCGCTTGGCCCGACTGGTGCGCCCGGCTGCGCGGGGGGATGTGCGGGCCGGCCGCTCGCCCTCCGCCGGGACGGCGGCGGGCTGCTGCTGGCTCGGGGAACGCTCGAGGATCGGGCGGCCTTCGTCGTCGATGCGCACGAGCAGCCGCACCCGCTCCTCGACGTCGGCCAACTGCCCGTGAAGCCGCTGCAGGAGGCTCACGCCGCGCTCGTACGCCGCGATCGAGGCGGCGAGGCCGAGTCCCCCCGACTCGAGCCGCCCGACGAGCTCGTTGAGCTCCGCCAGCGACTCCTCGAACGACGGCACGTTCGCCGGCGCAGGCTGGGTCGGGTCTGACGGTTGCGCGGAGTCGTGGGGCTCAGGGACGGCTGGCATCGGGCATGATCCTTTCCACGCGGCTGCGGATTCGTCCATCGGTGAGCTGCGTCACGAGGAAGCCGCCGGGCTCCACGCCGGCCACGCTCGCCAGCGGCAGGTCTCCCGGCGCGGTGCCGCAGGCGGTTGCATCGTCGTCCTCGCGCGACGCCTCCGCGGGCACGAGCCATGTCACCGACCAGCCCCGCGCCAAGAGCTTGATCGGGCTGCCCGCCTCGAGCCGGCCGGCCGCGGCGCCGAGCCGTTCGCGGGCCCGTTCGACCGCCGTCTGCCCGAGGCGGTGGAGCCGGGCCGTCTGCTGCTCGACGAGCGTGCGGCGATCCCGCGCGATGCGATCCGGATCGGCGAACACCCGTGATCGGGCGGCCTGCATCATCCGCTCGCGGGCCAGGTCCACGCCGCGGCGCAGGCCCGTCTCTAGGCGGCGGCCCAGCGCGGCCACCGCCGCCGCCACCTGCCCGCCGTCGGGAACGATGCGGACCGCCGCGTCGGTGGGCGTGAGCGCCCGCAGGTCGGCGACCAGATCGGCGAGCGTCACGTCGATCTCGTGGCCCACGCCGGAGACCACCGGGATCGGCGAGGCGGCGATCGCCCGCACGAGCACCTCCTCGTTGAAGGCCCAGAGATCCTCGAGGCTGCCGCCCCCGCGGACCAGCGCGATGACGTCGACGGCGGCGGCCAGCCGCGCCACGCCGGCCAGCGCGGCGGCGAGCTCCTCGGCCGCCCCCGCCCCCTGCACCCGCGACGGCACCACGATCACCTCGGCGGCGTGCCAGCGCGCGAAGAGCGTGCGCAGGAAGTCGGCGATCGCCGCGCCGGTGGGGCTCGTGATGACCGCGATCCGCGTGGGGAACATCGGGATCGGACGCTTGCGGCCGGGGTCGAAGAGCCCCTCCCGCTCGAGCGTCGCGTGCAGCCTGCGGAACCGCGCCTCGAGCGCCCCCGTGCCCACGGCGTGGAGGCGGTCGATGGTGAGCTGGTAGGTGCCGCGCGGCGGGTAGACCTCGATCCGGCCATGGCAGATCACCTCCATGCCGTCCGCGGGCTCGATCGCCAGTTGGGGCAGCATGCCCCGCCACACGACCGCGCGGAGCAGCGCCGCGTCGTCCTTGAGCGAGAGGTAGACGTGGCCCGAGGCCGCGCGGACGAGGTTGCTGATCTCGCCCGCCACCCAGACGTCGGCGAACCGCGTCTCCACCTGCTCCTTGACGCGGGCCGTCACCTCCGACACGCTCATGGCCTCCGGCGGAGGCGCGGCCGCCGCGTCGGCGGCGGAGGCGTCGCCGTCGGTGCGGGAGTTCCGGCCGTTCGTGCCGCGTGGCCTATGCATGGGTGCCTCGGGATCTCCCGCGTCGCCTGCCGCGGCGCCGACCGTCCGCCGACCGTCCGCCGAACAGCGCACGGGCGCCCGCCAGGATCCGTCTCGTCTCGCCCGGGAGTGTATCGCGCATGCCCAGCCCGCATCCCCCTGCCGCCGACGAGGCCGCGGCCCCCGTCGCCGCCACGGCGCCCCGCGGGGCGCTCATCGTCATCTTCCTGACGGTGTTCATCGACCTGCTCGGCTTCGGCATCGTGCTGCCGGTCATGCCGCGGCAGGCCGGGGTGTATCTCCAGGCCCTCGGGCTTCCACCCGCCGCCGAGGGCACGATCATCGGCGTGCTCTTCTCGGTCTTCTCGCTGATGCAGTTCCTCTTCAGCCCCTGGTGGGGCCGGGTCTCCGACGCGATCGGCCGCCGGCCGGTGCTCATCGTCAGCCTCGCGGGCTCGGTGATCTTCTACGCGCTCTACGGGCTGGCGGTGACGCTGCCGCCGGAGCGGGGGGCGCTCGCGATCGGGCTCATGCTGCTCTCGCGGATCGGTGCGGGCATCGCCGGGGCGAGCGTGGGCACGGCCGCCGCGGTCATCGCCGATTGCACGCCGCCGGAGCGGCGGGCCGGCGGCATGGCGCTCATCGGCATCGCCTTCGGCGCCGGCTTCACGCTCGGGCCCCTCATCGCCTACTTCGGCCTGCGGCTGTTCGCCGAGAAGCCCTGGGGCGTGGGGGCGCTCGCGTCGCTCTTGTCGCTGGTGGCGCTCGTCTTCGCGCTCGTCGTCTTCAAGGAGACCCGCGTGCCGGGCAACCGGGCCGGCCGGGAACTGCCCTCCGCGGCCCGGACGCGCGCGGTGCTGTCGATGCCGGCGGTGGGGCCGCTCGTCCTCGTCTACTTCCTCTCGATCTTCGCCTTCGCCAACTTCGAGGCCACCCTGGCCCGGTTCACGCAGGAGGCCTTCGGCCTGACCGACAACGGCAACTTCCTCGTCTTCGCCTCGATCGGCGCGGTGCTGATGCTGGCGGGCGGCGCGTATCGTCCGCTGTCGAAGCGGCTGCCGGAGAGCCGGCTGCTGGCGATCGGGCTCGCCCTGCTCATCGCGGGCATGACGGGGCTGGGGTTCGTGGCGCTGGCGGTGTACCGCAGCGAGGTCGGGGCCGTCGCCGTGCCCCCGGTCGTGCGCTGGCTGTTCCACCTCGCGGCCGCGGCGGCCGTCGTCGGATTCGCCTTCGTCAACCCCTCCGTGTCGTCGTTGATCTCGCGGCGCGCCGATCCGGCGCGGCAGGGGGAGGTGCTCGGCGTCAACCAGTCGTTCGCGTCGCTCGGACGGATCCTCGGGCCGTTCGCCGGATCGATCCTCTTCTCGTTGAGCGACTCGCGGACGCTCCCCTACGCCGTCGCGGTGGCCGTGCTCTGCCTCGTGGCCACGCTCCTGCCGCGGATCACCCGGGCTGCCGAGTCACCGGGCGGCTGACCGCTCCGGTGGGAGCACACGCGGGCGGCGGTCAGCCGTGCCGTGTCAGCCCGTAGTGGTCGAGCGCCTTGCACAGCGTGCCGCGGCTGATGCCGAGCTCGACCGCGGCATTGGGCACGCTGCCCCCCGTCCGCCGCAGGGCCTCGATCACGAGCACCCGCTGCCACTCGTCGAGCCGCAGCGTGCCGGTCTCCGCCACGAACGAGTTGATCCGGGCCATCGCGGGGGAGGGATCGGGCGTGGAGAGCACCAGCTCCCGCAGTCGTGCCTCGTCGAGGGCGAGCGTGCCCTGGCGGAGCCCCTCGGCGTCGTCGTCGTCGTCGCCCGCTGCGAGATCGACCGTGAGCAGGGATGCCAGGTCGGCCCCGCCGTCCTTGGAGGTCCCGGTGGCGTGACCGGCGCACGCGGCCGAGGCGAGGCTCGCGAGCGCCACGAGAAAGTCGAAGTCGATGGGCCGCTGCGATCCGGGGGCGGCGGCGGCCACCAGCGCCCCGTGCACACGCTTCTGCACCATGATCGGGATGCAGGCGATCTCCGGCATCGCGGCTTGTTCGCCGGCGGGCTCGCGGGCCGACGCCGTCCAGAGCGCGTTGCCTTCGCACACCACGAGCCGGGCCATCGAGTCGGCCACCATCATCGCCAGCGGGCTGCCCGGGGGCACGACGCAGGCCGGCTCGAGGCCTTCGGCGTCGGTCACGCGAAACCAGCCCACACCGGCGGCGCCGGAATGCTGCAGCGCGAGTTCGAGCGTGGTGGCGACGACCTCACGGTCGGAATGCGACGAGAGCAGCCGGAGGCTCGCCTGGTAGAGCACGAGTGGCCGCCGCGTTTCATCGCTGGCCGCGACCGCCGCCCGTCGCAGGACGCTGCCTTCGATCTCGGCGACCGGCCCGCACCGCACGAACTGACTGCGGTCGAGCACCGCCCCCACTCCCGTGCCGAGCAGCTTGAAGACCAGTTCCGTCGTGCCCACGCGCACCACGGCGCCGTCGGCCACCTCCGCCTGCGTCACCGCGGCGCCGTTGATCGCGGTGCCGTTGCGGCTGCCGAGATCGTGCAGCGTCCAGGCATCCCGCTCGGCGTCGAAGCGGAACACCGCGTGGATGCGGCTGGCGAGCCTGTCGGGCACCACGATGGTGGCCTCGGGCGAGCGGCCGAGCGTGTTGTCGCGGCCGGGGTTGAGGAGGAACGTCGGCCCGGGCCGGTCGGCGATGTGAAGCACGACGGCCGCGGACGCGTTGCGGGAGGCGGGGAACGACGCCGATGCGCTCGACAAGGGCTGGCTCGCGGTGGGAGAGGCGGGAGGCGTGAGGGGGGAGGTGGCATCCTGCCAGGTGCGGCTCTAGAAACTATAGATTCGTTTGCCGCCCCTGTGAACGGGCGGGCCACTTCCCCGGGCTCGCTCCGGGGCTCCGCCGGAGTCGCCGCATGTCGTCGTCCCCCTCGCCCGCCGTTGCCGGACACCCCTGGAGGGCGGGGCCCGAACTCGGTCTCGTCGTGGTGGGGCACGGCACGGCCGACCCGGTCGGGGCGGCGGAAACGGCCGCGGTCGCGGCGGCGGTCGCCGGGCTCCTGCCGGGCGTCCCTGTGGAACTGGGGTTTCTGGAGATCGCCCGGCCCTCGATCGGGGAGGCGCTCGCCGCGCTGGCCCGGCGGGGGTGCACGGACGTGGTGGCGGCGCCGCTGCTCCTGTTCACGGCCGGGCACGCCGAACGCGACGTGCCCGAGGCGCTCCGCGCGGGGGCCTTGGAGGCCGGCCTGGGGGTCGTCCAGGCCGACGCGCTGGGGGCGCATCCCGACATCGTCCACCTGTCGCGGATGCGGCGGGAGCAGGCTCTCGCGGATGTCCCGCCGTTGACCACGCGCGAACCTCCGGCCGCGGAGGAGACGGTGCTCCTGATGGTGGGCCGGGGCTCGAGCAGTGCGACGGCCCGGTCGCAGCTCGAGGCGTTCGCGGCCGCGGCGGCCCCCGCGTCGATGCGGGTGGAGGTGGCCTTCGTCGCGGCGGCGCGGCCCACGCTCGCCGAGGGGATCGCCGCCGCCGCGTCGGCCCGTCGTGTGATCGTGCAACCGCACCTTCTCTTCCGTGGTCACGTAGAAGAGCAGGTGGCCGCGGCGGTGCACCGCGCGCGGACCGACCACCCGCGGGTCGACTGGGTGCTGGCGGCCCGACTCGGCGCCGATTCCCTCGTGGCCCGGGCCGTCGTCGGCCGGGCCGCGGAGGTCGCGGCGTCGTCGGGCGACCGGCGCCCCGCCTGATCGTCGGCGGCCCTGCCGACCGGGACGCATCCAGCGGCGACCGGCTTTTTCGGCAGCAAACGACGTCTCGCCAGAAACCGCCCGATCAGTCAGAATACGGGGCCGGAACAAGGAATCGATTGGGAACGCCCCGTCAGGGAAGGAGCCAGCGCGTGAACCGCCCCTCTGCCGACCATGCTCGAGCCGACATTGGCCGTGGAAAAAGTCCTGCGGACGTTTTCCCCCGTGCCCGCGGCCTGCGGGCGGCGTTGGCCGCCTGCGTGTTGTTCGTCGCGATGGCCGTGCCCGCGCAGGCCGAGCAGCCGCCGTCGGCGGCCGCCGCCCAGCCCGCCGCCGCCGCCGCCAAGCCGGGGCCCAACGATCGCCAGATCACGCTCGCCGTGCGCAGCTACCTCGAGCGGGAGCACTTCCTGCGGCGGCCGATCGACGACGAGATCGCGAAGCGCTGGTTCTCGATCTTTCTCGAGGGGCTCGACCCCTGGAAGCTGCACTTCCTGCAGAGCGACATCGACGGCTTCCTCAAGAAGCGTGACTCGCTCGACGACCTGGTCAAGCGGGGTGACGTGAGCTTCGCCTACGAGGTCTTCAACACGTTCCTCAAGCGGCTCGACGAACGGCTGCCGCTCGTCGAAAAGCTGCTGCAGGAGCCCCAGGATTTCACCAGGCAGGAGACGATCGTCACCGACCGTGACGCCTCCACCTGGGCGAAGTCGGAGGCCGAGGCCGAGGACAACTGGCGGAGGCGGATCAAGTACGACCTGCTGGTGCAGAAGATGGAGAAGGCGACGCCGGAGGAGGCGAAGGACAAGCTGCTCCGCCGCTACCGCAGCTTCGCCAAGCGGATGCACCAGATGACCGCCGACGAACTGCTCGAGACCTACCTCACGTCGCTGACGAGCAGCCTCGATCCCCACACGAGCTTCATGTCGCCGGGGACCCAGGAAAACTTCGCGATCGCGATGCGGCTGCAGCTCGACGGCATCGGCGCCCAGCTCAAGGGGGAGGACGGCTACACGACGATCATGGAGCTCACCCCCGGCGGCGCCGCCGACCGCGACGGCCGCCTGAAGAAGAAGGATCGCGTGGTCGGCGTCGGGCAGGGGGTCGACGGCGAGATCGTCGACGTCGTCGACATGAACCTCAACGAGGTCGTGAAGCTGATCCGCGGCAAGCGGGGCACGATCGTGCGGCTCAAGGTGATCCCCGTGGGGGAGACGGCGCCGAAGATCTACGACATCACCCGGGCCAAGATCGAGCTCAAGGACGCCGAGGCGCGGGGCGAGGTGATCGAGGAAGGCAAGAAGGCCGACGGCTCGCCGTGGCGGATGGGCGTGATCAACCTGCCGAGCTTCTACATGGATATGGACGGCGCCCGTCAGGGACAGGCCGACTACAAGAGCAGCACCCGCGACTGCAAGCGGCTGCTCGACGAGTTCAAGCAGAAGGGGGTCGACTGCGTGGTGCTCGACCTGCGGAACAACGGCGGCGGCTCGCTGCCGGAGTCGATCTCGCTCACGGGACTGTTCATCGACACCGGCCCGGTGGTGCAGGTGAAGGATGCCGACCGGCGGGTGCAGCAGTTCGACGACGTCGATCCGGGCGTCGCCTGGGACGGCCCGGTCGTCGTGCTCACCAACAAGTTCAGCGCCAGTGCCAGCGAGATCGTGGCCGGCGCCATCCAGGATTACCGCCGCGGGCTGGTCATCGGCGACAAGTCCACCCACGGCAAGGGCACCGTGCAGAGCCTGCTCGACCTCGGGCGGCAGCTGTTCCAGCGGCTGCCCAACGCGCCCTCCCTCGGTGCGATCAAGATCACCATGCAGCAGTTCTACCGGCCGCTCGGGGCGAGCACGCAACTCGAGGGGGTGAAGAGCGACGTCGAGCTGCCGAGCATCACCACGCACCTGCCGGTGGGCGAGTCCGACCTCGACCATGCGATCGCGTTCGACAAGGTGCCGGCGGCGGCGTTCCAGCCGAGCGGCAAGGTGAACGAGGACATGCTGCGGACCCTCCAGCAGCGGTCGTCGGCCCGGGTGGCGGCGAACGAGGAGTTTCGCAAGGTGCAGGCGGAGATCGCGCAGTACCAAAAGCGGAAAAGCGAGAAGACGATCTCGCTGGTGGAGTCGGAGTTCGAGCGGCAGTGGAACGAGGGTAAGGCGGCCGACGACGAGGAGAAGAAGCTCGAGGAGATGGACGCCCAGCGGCGGCCGGTCGTGAAGCGGGACTTCTACTTCAACGAGGCGATGAACGTCACGGCCGACTACCTCACGTCGCTCGCCGGCGGGGCCGCGGGAGGGCTCGCCCGCACCAACGACCGTCCGGCCGCCGAGCCGCCACGCCCCGCGCCGGTCCCTGCGCTGCGCTGACGGTACGTGTGCTGGGTCGAGCCTGGACCGGGGACGCCCCGGGCCCGGCGATCCGCGTGCCGGGGGCCCGCTCCGCGGCCAGGTCACGTCGGGGGGCCGTGCTCAGCCGTTCTCCGTCGCGGCGATCGCCGCCTCGATGCCGCGGAGCGGATCGGGATGCGTCGGCACGAACCCGAGATCGCGGAAGAGGAGGGACGGGTTCACCCGCTTGTCGGCCCCGCGTGACCGCGGCGCCGCGAGGTCCCAGGACGGCGCGGGGCTGCCGGTGAGCGTCGCCAGGCGGCCGTACCACTCGCGCCGCCGGATGGGGCATCCGTCGGAGACGACGTAGAGCTGGCCCGGGGCGGCCGCGCGGGCACCGGCGTCGACCGCGGCCGCGGCGTCGTCGACATGGATCAGGTTGAGCCAGCTGTCGGGGTCGGCGGCGATCGGCCGGCCGGCGCGCAGGTCGTCGAGCCGCGGCAGCCGGCCGGGGCCGTAGAGCCCGGCGAACCGCAGGGCCACGCCGGGGCCGCGCGGGTGCGTCCGCAGCAGCGACTCGGCCGCGACGAGCACACGTCCCGCCTCCCGGGCGGGCCGCACCGGCGTGCGTTCGTCGACCACGTCCCCCGCCTCGTCCCCCCAGACGCCGGTGGAACTCGAGAGGATCACCCGCGGCGCTCCCGGCATCGCGTCGAGCAGCCGGGAGAATCCGGCGACGTGCACGTCGTGCGGCGTCGCGCCGGCCGAGCGGTCGAAGCCCACGGCCCAGAAGACGGTGTCGAGCGGGGGCAGGGCCCGCAGCGGCCGGGCGTCGGGGCTGGTGACGTCGTGCACCACGGGAGTCATGCCGCTCGCGGCGAGCGCCACGGCCCGCGCGTCGCTGCGGGTGACGGCGAAGACGCGGTCGCCGGCGGCGAGCCAGCGGCGGGCCACGCGCGTGCCCAGGTAGCCGCACCCGACCACGAGCCGCGTGCCCGGGGCGGCGCCGTCGTCGGGTGCGGAGGCGTCAGCCATCGAGCGCCTCCGGCCGGCGCGGCCCGTCGCCCCGCGCCTGGGCCTCCATCCACGACGAGAGCACCACCTGCGCGGCGATCGCGTCGCTGCGTTCCTTGCGGCGGCCGCGGGAGAGCCCCGAGCCGGCCAGGAGTCCGGCCGCCTCCCGCGAGCTGTACCGCTCGTCGTGGAACACGACCGGCAGGCCGGTGACCCCGCGCAGCCAGCCGCCGAACCGCTCCACCTCGACCGACATGCGGCTGTCGGTGCCGTCGGCGTGCACCGGTAGGCCGACGACGAAGCCCACGAGCGTCTCGTCGGCGGCGAGGCGGCGGAAGAAGAGGGCGTCGGCCGCCGCGTCTCCCGTGGTGAGCCGCACGCACAGCGGGCTTGCGAGGATGCGGTGGGCGTCGCAGACCGCCACACCGATCCGCCGGCGGCCGTAATCGACGCCCGCCACGCGGCCGGCGGGGATCGGGACGCCGGCCGCGGGGGCCGCCGGCGGAGGATCGATGGTCGGGCGGTCGGCGGTCATGCGGTCTGCCGTGGTTCGGTCTGCGATCGCGTCGGCGCGGGGCGGCTCACGGGGCGGCGGCCGCGTCGAACCGGCCCGTCTCGAGAAACGCGGCCGTGGCCCGCTGGACGCCGGCATGCCGCATCATCGCCGCGTGATGCACCGGCAGGATGAGGAAGTCGCCCGCCCCGGGAAGCCGTGTCTCGTCGACGCGGACGACCGCGTCGTCGTCGCCCGCGAGCAGAAGGCTGTAGCCGCGGTCGTCCCCCTTGCCGCCGGCCACGATGCCGAACGGGCAGGGGGGCACCGCCAGATCGCGGGAGACGCGCTGCCAGTCGAGCACGAGCTCGCGGGCCGCGCCGTTGGAGAAGCTGGCGAGCGGGCCGATCTTCGCCACCGTGCGGGCGAGCTCCGAGCCCTGGTTCGGCGGGCCGAGCATCACCATGCGCCGCACGCGGGCCAGGTCGTCGCCCTGCGCCAGCCCCATCCAGCGGCGGACCACGATGTTGCCGAGGCTGTGGCCGACGAAGCTCACACCGTCGGCCGCCGGCAGCCCCGCGACCACCGCCGCGAGCGCCCGCCCGTGATCCTCGATGCCGGCGCTCGTGCTCGCGTAGCCGAAGGAGAGCACGGTGGCGTCGAGGTTCCGCCGCAGGTAGTCCACGAGCGGCCGCATCGACCGCCGCCCCTCGCCGAGGCCGTGCAGCACGATCACCACGGGGCCGCGCACGGCGGGCACCGCGCCCGACCGCTCCAGCGCCGCGAAGGCCGCCGCACATTCCTCCCGCGAACCCTCGCGCACGACGGCGTCGTTCGGGTCGAGGATCCGGCAGGCGGCCGAGCCCGGCCGGTGCTGCAGCCGCCAGTCGTGACGGACCGCCTCGTCGGACCACTGCAGGGCGTCGGCGGAGTGCCGCAGGGCCGCCAGCCACTCCGCCTCCGCGGCGTCGCCCGCGCGTTCCGCCGCCGGTGGGGCCGTCGCCGACCCTTCCGCCCCGGTTGCGTCCGCCCGGGTCTCGGCGGCCCGGCCGGCCGGGGCCGCGGTGAGGACGCCGGCCAGTGCGGCGATGCACAGGTCGACGAGCAGACGGCGGATCTCGCGCCGGATCGGACGGCCGCCGCGTCCGTCGACGACGGCAACGGCATGCGGCCCCGGCGAGCGGCGGCCGCACGGGGATGATTCGACCGCCATGTTCACGGGCATGTGACGCTCAGAGGAACTCGGACCAGCCACGCTTTTCCAACTCGGACACCACCCGCCGCACGGCCTCCTCGTGGGAGCGGTGGGCCACGAGCGTGGCGTCGGGAGTGTGCACCACAAGCATATCCGCCAGGCCCATCGTGACGACCAGATGGTCGTCGCCGGCATGCACGATCGTCCGCACCGACTCGATCCCCAGGTGCCGGCCGACGACGGTGTTGCCGTCGACGTCGGCGCCCCGCTGCCGGGCGACGGCCGCCCAGCCGCCGAGGTCGTCCCACGAGAAGGGGGCCTCGATGACGACGACGTCGGTGGCGTGCTCCAGCACGGCGTAGTCGATCGAGATGCCCTTGATCGCGGCGAACTCCGTGGCGAAGACGCGGTCGCGGTCGGGCGTGTCCCAGGCGTCCGCGATGCGGCGCAGGTGGGCGAGGCACTCCGGCTGCCGCGCGCCGAGGGCCGCGAGGATCGTGGCCGCCTTCCAGACGAAGATGCCGCCGTTCCAGAGAAAGTTGCCGGCGGCCATGTACTCCTGCGCCACGCTCGCCGGCGGCTTCTCGCGGAAGCGGGCCACCGCGTGCACCGGCGCCGCGGCGACGTCGGCCCGCGGGGCCTGGGCGGGCAGCGGCTGCCCCTGCTGGATGTAGCCGAAGCACTCGGCGGGGTAGGTGGGCTTGATGCCGAACGTGACGAGCCGGTCGGGCGCCTGCTCGACGAGCGCCGCCGCCTGGCGGATCGCGGCCCGGAAGGCCTCGGCCGGCCGGATCACGTGGTCGGAGGGCATCACGGCCATGACCGCGTCGGGGTCGTGCCGCGACACGAGCAGCGCCGCGAGCCCGATGCACGGCGCCGTGTCGCGCTTGCAGGGCTCGCCGACGAGGCCGGCCGCCGGCACGTCGGGCAGTTGTCGCTGCACCGCGTCGAGCAGCCGCGCCGACGTGACCACCATCACCCGCTCCGGCGGCACGAGCCCCTCGAGTCGGTCCACCGTGTCGGCCAGGAGCGTCTTCTCGCCGGCGAGGGGCAGCAGCTGCTTGGGCAGGCCGGCGCGGCTGGCCGGCCAGAAGCGGGTGCCGGAGCCGCCGGCCATCACGATCGCATGCAACATGGCGTCGTCATCTCCAGAGCGGGTGGGGGACGTGACGGGCGAGGGGCCGGGAAATCGGTGGAAGGGCACCGAGGATACGGGCGGCAAGGGGGAAGGGGAACGGCGAAATGCCGGGCCGCACCCGGGCCGGCGTCGTTCAGCCTCCGACGACCGTCGGGCGGTCGATCACGGTGCCCGGGGGGACGGACCGCGCGACGTCGTGCTCGTCGAGGATGTCGTGCGCGGCCAGTTCCACCGGCACCCCCTCGACCACGGAGACGCCCGCCCGCGCCAGCACGCGGCGGGCGTGGTCGACGATCGCCGCCTCGACGTGCTCCGCGGCGTCGGCGGCGGAGCCGGGCGGATTCTTGAGCGGGGCGAACCCGTCGCGGGCCTCGATCTCCACGACGCAGACGGGATGGGCCAGGGGCATGACGTCGAAGATGAACCTCTCGAACTTGATCGCATTGGGCGATCGTGGTTCGATCCGCGCCCCGGCGGCGTCGACGAAGGGAACGGCCTTGTGGGCGAGATGGAGCGGCAGGGCGTCGCGCCGCGCGGCGATCCGTTCGAGGAAGGCCCGCGTGAACGCGTGCACGGCGATGCTGCCCGCGTGGAACCGCAGCCGTCCGTCGGGGAGCCGCTCGGCGGCAAGCGCCGCCGGCAGGTCGCTGTATTCGACGATCGAGTGGCGGCCGTCGACGGCCACCACCACCCCCACCCGCTCCTCCGGCTCCCGCTTGGCGACGACCTGCGTCGACAGTTCCGCCCCGGAGAGCAGGTGGTAGCCGAGAAACTCTGACCCCAGCGGCATGGCCAGCGGGTTGTCGACCTGGAAGCTGACGACATGCTCGACCCCCTGTCCTCCGAACCAGTCGAGCCCGCCCGATTCGGCGAGCGCCACGAGCATGCCGCCGTGCCCGTCCGGGGCCACGGCCAGCCGGCCCGGCGCGTCGAGCAGGAGCCGCCCCGACGCGTCGTCGAGCGCCGGCAGGTCGTGCTGCCGGAAGACGAACACCCGCCGCGGATCGAGCCCGCACCAGGCGTGCTCCTCGAGGAACGACCGCGTCTCCGCGTCGGTGGCCGAGCTGGTCATGATCGCCAGCGGCACGTCGCGGCCGTGGCGTTTCCGCACGGCGGCGAGCTTGCCGAGAAGGACGTGGAAGAGGCTCGCCCGCGTCACCGGCCCGATCGGATGGAGCCCCTTCGGGCCGCGGCAGCCGAGCCGCGTGCCCTGGCCGCCGGCCACGAGGATCGCGCCGACGGCGCCGTGGTCGAGTGCGAGCCGACCACGGTCCACGGCCTCGGCCGGCGGGATCGGGTTCGACGCGTCCCCGAGCTTCAGGCAGCGGGGCGTGGCG
>Ga0114963_10000213_pt1 | contig 37718 bp, 46 predicted proteins | sample C_131016_EF_Meta_FD_87019 | JGI IMG/M metagenome (GOLD analysis project Ga0114963, IMG submission 87019) | Freshwater microbial communities from Lake Croche, Canada to study carbon cycling - C_131016_EF_MetaG | ecosystem: Environmental > Aquatic > Freshwater > Lake | place: Lake Croche, Canada... | reverse complement strand
GGACCCACTGGACCGCAGGGAACTCAAGGCTTCCAGGGAAACCAAGGACCGCTGGGACCCACTGGACCGCAGGGAACCCAAGGAACCCAAGGAACCCAAGGAAACCAAGGAAACCAAGGAAACCAAGGACCCACTGGACCGCAGGGAACGCAGGGAACACAAGGAAACCAAGGAAACCAAGGACCGCTGGGACCCACTGGACCGCAGGGAACGCAGGGAACCCAAGGAAACCAAGGAAACCAAGGACAGCTGGGACCCACTGGACCGCAGGGAAACCAAGGAAACCAAGGACAGCTGGGACCCACTGGACCGCAGGGAACTCAAGGCTTCCAGGGAAACCAAGGACCGCTGGGACCCACTGGACCGCAGGGAACCCAAGGAACCCAAGGAACCCAAGGAACCCAAGGAAACCAAGGAAACCAAGGAAACCAAGGACCCACTGGAGCAACTTTTTCACTTACGAATTCAGTCTTGCCCAATACTACAAATCCGACGACTGTAAATGCTAATACTTTAAATAGAGATTACTTTGTTGCTAATTTATTTAATATTCCAGTCACTTCTGCTGCAGGCACATATTTTATAAATGTAACACTTCAATATCCTAATTATATTACAGGTAATAATTATTATTTCGGGTTTGGTTATAATAGTGTTAGTTCAACAACAGCTGGTTCCACTGTAGTTGGAAACCAATCATTATCAAGTAGTAGTACAAATGCCTTAAGTACAACTTCAAATTATAGACAAGCGTTTTTTAATTCGGCAGCAGGTAGCACTACCACTCTTACATTTAATGCTGTTCATACACCCGGATATACAAGTGGATCGGTATTTTATCAACTATGGTTAGCTTCATCTTCTAGTATTACTATTGGTTCCGGATCTATAACAATAAGTGGTTCAGTAATTCAAATTAAGCAATAACTTTCTTGAATATAAACTTCAATAATTTACATTATCCTGTTTTTTATAAATCGGGCGTTTGCCTTAGCGCAGCGTGAAAAGGTATAAAGCCTGCTCAATGTCCGCCAGAATCTCGTCGCGGATATTTAGAAGCTCAGTATCATCTTTTTTCAGCTTTTTGGGAAGGGAGTGGGAAAGCCATTCCGCGATTTCTTTTAGGAGCTGGGGCGCTTCCCGGTCGGTAAAGCCCCTCAGTTTCAGACTAGCGCTTTTCACAGAAGGGCGCCCATACTTCCCTATGTAAACTTCCACAAACTTGTCAATATTAACGTCCAGCTGACCCACTAAGTCGTCTGTCGCCTTGTGGCGCGGAAACTTTAAAGTCTGCCAGTGGTAAAGCTTAACCTGGTTCCGAAGCGTCAGCATAGTTACTATAATATCGGAGGACATCACTTCTTTTGCTTTATAGGCATAAAATCGGCGGTAAACATTCCTTTTAAGACCGCCTTGTCCGACGCCTCGATTCCTTGCCAACTACCCGACATCGCGTCGTACTTGGCTTGAACTTCCGGACGCGCGGGCTTTAAATCCAGAAACCCCGAGACGCCAATCTTGGATTCAGAAGTTAGGTAAGGGCACGGCTCAGAAGTCGCGGGGGGCTTATTATTTTCCATGGCTTTTAAGTAGTTGTTCCAGTGCTGCTGCATGATTACACTACGCAAACAGAAAATTCAAAACACAATACAATGGAACTTAAGAGTGCGTCCGATGTGAATAAGCTTATGATGGCACAACAATCCAGTGCCATCATGTTTTATATGAACGGGTGCGGACACTGCGAGCGCATGAAACCGATATGGTCCCAAATCGCAAGGGAGAAACCCGACCTAAAGTTTTATAAAGTGGAAAGCTCCGTGTTTCCCATGGAGGGAGGCTATCCGCAATATAAGTTTATAAACTTTGCGTCAGGCGAAATGTCCAAACCGGAACTACTTAGTAAACTTGTCGGGCAGCGGGCCGGTCGGCGTCGTACCCGTCGGCTTCGCAGCAGACGACTTTAGTTTGCGGATCGAACCATTTGCTTCAACGTATCCTTCACTCATCAGTTTGGCGTGGCGCGCAGGCGGTGCAGACGAAAAGTCCGGGTCGTCAAATCCCTTCGAAAGCCATTTTAGAAACTCCTCTTGGTCGTTAGGAACTTTTGCAGATTGAATCGTGTGAAACGTACGCATAGCTTGTGCCTGGTCAAAGACGTCCGTCGTGTCCATATACAAGTCGCTGGTTTGCTGGAACGCTTTATAGATCGCCTTTTTAACATCGGAGCGGGAAGTAGGTGCCGCGTCCCCGCGATCTGGATTGTCCTGAATTTCGGTCAGCAAAACGTTCATGAAAGGATTGGCGGCAGAAGGCATTGTGTAGTTCTCTGGATCAGCCATTTTAGCAATAAAAGACTCTATGGTCTTGCCGTTCGGGAAGATGCGATAAAGCAGAATAGTTGCGACCATCATTACAGGAATTGCTAGAACGTAGGCTCCAACACCGGTAGCAGCAAACATCAGAACCGAAAAATAGGTGGCAAAGCGCACTACAGAATTCAGAGCCTCGGCGGTGGTCATCTCTTTGGTGGGTACGAAACGGCTCCACGTTTCTGCTGAAAAAAGCACGGACGGGTCTTTGAACCAAAACTGCTCCGACATATTACTTTTAGCGTGAGTTTTTCTCGCGAAGTTTCTTCTGTAGGCGAGCCACCATTCTTTGACGACGGGCTTCGGGCGAGTTTCCCATCATTGCCGAAGCAGGAACTTCTCCACGCTTTCCCCCGAGAGCGTCGTTGAAGACATTTCCAAATAGACTCATCATCTTTGCTTTGACCGACTCAATTTCACGCACAATTTGTTCATTCGTGATTGCGCCCGTGCGAATCTTGTCCTTGATAGAGTTTTGTACCTTGGTAATAACCTTCTTGATGGCTGGATGCTCCGGATTCTTGAGAATTTCAATAAGCTCTTCGGGGTTTTCTACATTGATGTCAAAGTCCGAGACGTCAAACTCTTCAGCCATCTTCATACATATCTTGGCAAGCCGCGTTTCCATGATAAACTCCAGAATCTCCTTAAAGCGACCCTGAGAATCATCGTTCTCCAGAATTTTGGAAATCTCGTCGTTCTTGCCCGCCCAAAATTCCTTGAACATGTCCAGAACGGTTCCCATCTTCTCCTTGATATCGCCGTGCATAAAGGAGGCGACACAGCATAGCTGAACGTGCTTCCAAATTGCGTCCTTCGTCTTAGTGCTGGTCTCCGCAGAAGACCACAACGACGAAAGGTTGACTCCAAACAGCAAGCGCTCCTCGGCAAAGAAAGAGTCGTCCTTCTGAAGAAGTTTCAGTCCGTGAGGAAAGAAGTTCTTTTCAATAGACTTGGCAGTCTCATCTACGTCAATTTCAGCGATGGAGATGGAAAAAGCAGTGCGTAAGTCGGTGGCAAAGTCGTTAAAAACCTTGGCAGCCTCCATTTTGTAATTTAACTAAAGGTTTCGTTTAAGCGGCGCGATTTCCACCGCGGTGGGCGAAAAGATCCTTTTGGGATTCAGTTAAACACACGCAGCCATTATCGGTGTTGTAAGCGGCGGGGCAGCAGCTGGAGTCTACGCGGTTGCCTACCATGAGCATGAAGTCGTTGCTCTGGTCCGCAGCAGATGGCAGGGGTGCGTTGCCCAGATTAGAAGACAGGACGGGCGCAGCCTCCGTGGCAGCCCAGCCTGAAACGCCTCCGCCCTGACTCACACCATCAAAGGGTCCGATGCCAGGCGAGTTGAGGGGCATGCCAACCTCCTTTTGAGCAAACGACTCGCGGGCTCCAAAGCGAACGAAGAGTCCGGTTAAAACGGCGGCTACGAAAAAAGCCATGACTAAACTCGTCGGGTCAATCTTCATCTTTATTATCAATGTAAAGAGTTTTTAGAAACCGGAGGCGGCAATCAAAGATGCCAGAGTTATTGCCATAACGAGAAGCCAGGGCTTGAAAAACGCCAGGATAATGGATATTACTAGCAAGGAGTATACGAAAATCTTGATGATGCTGATACATAGCATAATAAATGACATAATAAAGTTGAAAAACAAGTCCACAAAGTAGACGCCAACATAACCCTGTCCCGCGAATCTGCTCAGCAAGTCGCGAATCTTCACAAGAATAAACGTGAACGCACTGGTGGAGTTGGTAATTTTGGAAAAGGTGGTGCTCGCGAACTTCATCATAAACTTACGTATGCGAGCCATCATCTCGCGAAAAAGCGATATGGGTCCAGTGGCTTCTTTCAGGGCTTCTCCAATTTCGGCGAACACGGCATTGATAGTGTCGAGTATGGGCTTGAAAATTTGGTTTGACATGGACCCTAAACAGAACTGAAAGTTTTCGGCTACGCTCACATCTTCGCGCACCAAGTTCGCAAAAGGCATATACATCGGGCTACATCTGTATTCAACCCAGTTGTCTCGCAGCTCATCCAGAGACGCGCTTCCGTAGATGGCTAGCATGACAAAAAGAGCCGCCAATGGCAGACCTACGAACAGCAACATTATACTACTACTTCTTTACCACGAAATGTTCCAGTCGTGATTATCGTATCTTTAAGTTTGGCGAATGACGAATCGGTCGTCTGAAGCTCGTCCACAATCATCAGGCGATTGTTGAATGAATCTAAGACGGGGAATGTATTAGATTTAGTAATGAGTTGGTAGACCGCGTATCTTTCATTATACGGAATTGATGCAGTTCGTTCAAACGTGTGAGCCATACTGATTTTTCCGTCTTGTAAGATCCAGGTAGAAGGAGTACATTCGACGTTATTGGAGAGAGAGCAGTATATGGTTTCGTCAACGTAGTGAACCACCGTTCCCAAGACTTCTTCGCCGTTGTCCAAAATATCTCCAACACCGACCATCCAAATCGGCAGGTCGCCGTAGTGCAAAGGAACGCGCGTTTCGCCCATCATACCCGTCACATGCGATGTGGGTTTGTTTTGAGGATGGGTGGTTCCGTTGAACATCAGCTCTACATACTTGCTTTTGATGGCGTTTACCAAGGGACTAGACGTTTCAACAAAGTCCAGGAACTCGCTAGTCGGCGTAAAAATACGATGTGTGGAAGTGTTCAAGCACATCAGCAGAGGAACCTCCTTTGCTTTCTTAGACAACGGGTGCTCTTTCACCAGAATGAAGCGGTTCTGGTAGCGGACCTTGTGATAAGCCGAAACTAAGGTTCCGTAAAGAGAATACATTTCCACACCTCTTCCGTCTATGACGTATACGGATGTCACAATGGCGTCTCCCTTCAACTTGTCGCCTATCTTGATTTCGTTCAGGAAGGTGTGCTCGTTCTTCTTGTCGGTGCAAATCGGGGTATCCGGGTCGAAGCAGAGGAATCTCATCGTGGTCATGATTGGTCCATTGACTACAGACTGACCGGTCTCCATTCCGCTGAAGAACATGTATATAAAAGTGATCATGACACCGACAATGCGACTCATCAGAGTTCGCATGCGGATCATCACGTACTGAATGTGGCTCATCAGGTTCTGAATCTTTCCAAACACAGAACCTACAATACCGAGAAAGCCCCCACGCATCTCGCCCATCATTCCCCGCATAGAGTTCATGTTAGAAATCACTTCACTCAAAGTGTCGTTCACTAGCGAAAATTGAGCCATCAAAGGATCCATCACGAATCCAGCGTAATCTTGAAAGCCCTTCATGGTACACTTCGTAAAGTTAGCAGTAACGCTTTCGCCAACAAAACCTGCCATTGGCATATAAATTGGATTACAGCGATAGTCTACCCAGTTCTTTTTGAGTTCATCTACGCGGCTCAAAGCAAAGAGGTATAGTGAGGCACCTACAGCCACCAAAGTCGCCACCACAAATATGGCAGTATCCATTATCTATACTTTGCTACAAAAGCGAGGCTAAAAACGGATTCAGAACCACAAATATAGTTTTAGGCAAGATAATGGATATTCACACAATGTCGTTTCAGGATTTGAAGGCGGTGGCAAAGAACCACCGACCCCGCATTAAGCATTATTACATCAAGTCCCGGCTTCAGCTCATTCAGCTTCTTAGTATGAATGAGCTACCCCAGTCCTATATTATTGAAAAGAAGACGATTCAGGAGCTGCGGGATGAGGCAAAGGTGAAAGGGTTCGCGGCAGGTATCTGGAAGATGAGTCGCGTCGAGTTAGTAGATTTACTATATCCTAGCCCGGATGAGAATCACCAGAATAATGATGGTGGAGAGAAACATGATTACCCACAGAAACGTAAAGGCGATTAGGTAAGGATACAAATACTGAAACACTTTAGAGAGAATCGGCTTTAGGATCGCTTGCTCGAAATAACTTTGGAACTCCGGCGAGGAGAAAAAGTTGAGCGGGTCAACCAGAGGGTCCTTTTTCATTCTTTTTTGTCTTCGTTTGGATATAAACGGCAAGATGAAAAACTCGCAGACGACTCGCCTAGCCCTTGTTCTTGGAGGCGTCGTCCTCGTGGCGTATTTACTGAGCAACTACTCTTCTGCGAAGGCGTTTGTGGGCGAGAACATGGAGCAGCTGAAGGAGAGCCTTGGCAAGACCGGTCCTCTGTCTGACGGCGGTCCCTATGGTCCCATGGAGTTCAGCAAGGGCGGAAACGCCCAACCCTCTGAGTCCATCCAGGCGCGCCACCCCTCGTCCCAGTCCACCTACTCCCAAACCGTGCTGAACGCTTCCGAGCTGCTTCCCAAGGGCGAGATCGGCGCCTCGTGGGCTGCCGTGAACCCTTCTTCCATGGGCGATCTTAAGGGACAGAACTTTCTGGAAGCCGGCTACCACACCAACACAGCCGTTGCGGGCGTGTCCCAGACCAACCGCAACTCCTCGTGGGACGTGCGCTCCGAGGAGCCCAATCCGCAGGTCCAGGTGGGTCCCTTCCTCAACACGACCATCGAGTCCAACCCCTTCAAGCGCGGTCTGGACGGCTGCGTGAGTTAAACATGTAAGTATAATACAATATGTTGCCTGTCGCCTTAGTCGGAGCAGGTGTGGCCTTGGCGTTCTTGGGCACACGTGGTCCTCGGAATTTGGTTTCGGTTAAAAGTAACGTGGACGGAAAAGAATACAAGGTCCAAAATCTGCCGGATAAGCAGGATGGTGCAGACATGATGTCCAATATTTGCTCAAAGGTTGAAAGGCTAATTGAAAACTATAAGAATGATCCTTCTGCAATGGGCGATCCCCGCGTCAAAGTTATGGTTGAGCGCTTTAACCCTGAGAACTTTTCCGAGAACGACTTGGACGCCAGTTCCACCTCGTATTCCGAGAACAAGGGCGACAAGATCGTGATTTGTATGCGCGACAAGACTCCCCCCTATAAGCTGGTGGACGAGAACACTGTGACCTATGTCATTTTGCACGAAATGGCTCACCTGATGACTACGACGATTGGACACACTCCGGAGTTTTGGGCGAACTTTCGGCGTATCTTGCTTGACGCTTCAGGTTTAGGAATTTACACTCCCGTGAACTACGCGAGGGCTCCGGTAGCTTATTGCGGTATGGAAATCACGGATAGCCCTATATAGTTTCATCTATCCATAAGAATAAGATGTTGCGGAGCGAAGTCCTGAACTTCTCTTCAAAAACTAGACATTCCGTCTCCTTTTTTGAGGACGATACCATAGAAGTTGTTCGTCAACAAATCGGCAAGGCTACTGATGTTCATCCAGACCGGCTTCTTATTTTAGTTGCTTTGAACCTGCCTTCCGACTATTATGCAAATGATTCTAGAAGATGGGAGTCTTTATTTGAGCGCATGTCGTATAACGGCGACCCTATTTCCAAAGAAGCCTTTCAAGAGTACCAGCTTGTATATCGCTCTCCCAATAGCTCGGTAGCGTTTTCTTCAATGGACAAGGTGGAGTGGATGAGCGCGCTTCTATTTGAAGGGGGAGCCGATTTTGTCGAGTATCGTATTCTAGGAGTTCCAGAACAAAATTCGTTTATTCTTCCTCTAACTTCGCACTCATCCCAAGTCTCCAAGATTCCAGCCACCCGACTCCCCATACCCCAACTGACCACCCTGCTTTCCTCGCTGTACAATCCAGATTCTATTGCCAGATTCATGGTAATTCCCTACGATGAAAAGTTTGAAACGGTTGCCCTGCCTTACTTCCCCTTGCTGAAGCAGGGCACTCCGCCTCGTCTATCCGTAGAATCTATCACCTTACTAAATAAAAATTCAAAGCTTCTGGAAGATTTGCTGAAATTAAAAGCAGAGGAGCCTGAGTATACTACGATTTTGAGAACGCGCTTCTATATTCCATGGGTAGACACGGATTTTGGAGCAGCTGTGAGCACTCGCTTTGAACAAATCTTTTACGGACTAACTGTTTCTAAAGAGATTCCTTACATAGGACTTTTTACTTCGAAAGACCAAGTAAGTCGCCACAAGTTTTTTGTTGAAGACCCCAACAAGAAAGTTCCGTTTCTGGATACTGGATTATGGATGACTTGGTGGAATCTGACAAAGCCTTCTCGCGGGCGTCCTACTATCCTGCTTTACAGAGGTTCTTCAAAGCACTCGTTTGATCGTATTGCAATAACATCTGTGGATATGGTTGTGTCAACTTACAGACCCGAGAAGAGCACTGAAACTTTAGACGAACTCAAGAAGTCAATGCTAAACTGGCTTGAAACTTTTGATGCTATAACGCCTTTTATCCAAAAATCCGATATTGACTTCGAGAGATGGGACTTACAAGACTTGTCATTTTTAGCAAAATATAAGACCAAGATTGACGAGTTTGATTTGTTGCGTTTCAATTGTATTTCTTCTATTTTTGACATTGCCGACAAGACGAAGTCCCAGTTTAATCTTTTGAGAACAGACCATGAAAATGACGGATTGAGCGCAGTGGAAGTCAAGTTGCTTTCCATGATGAAGGAGGGAGCAGTAAACCCCCAAGCCGTTTCTGAAGAACTTTCTATTCCTCTTCAAAACGCTCGGGATCTCATTTTAGCAGTAGAGTCTCGCATTGACGACGATCCTCGGCTCGGACAGAAATCCTTTAGGGGATATCCCATTCTTAAAGTTGGTCCCGATTTTGTAATAGTGTCCTCGGTCAATAAGTTAGAAAAGCCTCTGGAATACTCCAATTTACTGCGCCACATCTTGAGCCATTCCGAGTCCATTGAAATTGACAATATTTGCCCCAAGCGTATGGAAAAGGTAGTGGCTGATACATCCATAGTTCCCACCACGACTCTGGAAGTGGACTCTGCCCTTGCCGAAGAGTATTCTGACCTATTTGGATATTTGGAGCAAGACGACGAAGAGGAAGTGCCGATAAACAAAGAAGAACCGGAACCAGAAGAATCAGTCAAAAAGATTCAGACAGACCAAAAGCAAGGAACAATTTACAATTATTTCAAGAACAGGCTCCAGCAGTTTGATCCGGAAACGTTTGACCCTATAGGCTCCCAGTATCCCAAAAAGTGCGAGCAAAAGCACCAGCCCATCATTCTGTCTTCATCCGACCAGAAGCGCATTGAAGGAACGCCCTATAATCCCCAAACTTACGCAAAAGAAGACCAGCTTGTAGCCGTGGAAAATCCCGACGGAACTATAATTTGTCCTGAATACTGGTGTATGCGCGACCAAATCCCACTTCAAGAATCCCAATTGGAAACCGAGTCTGGCTCTTTAAGATGTCCGGTATGCCACGGCAAGCTCCAAACTCGTTCTTCCGACGACCCGCGCGAATATCCTCTGGTAAAACGCGAAACTGGTTTTCTGTTCCCAGGATTCGTTGACTACAAATCTCCCAAGAACGGACGACCTATGCCCTGCTGCTTCAAAAAATCGAGAGCCAAGAAGAACTTGGAGGTGAAGGGAGACCTGGAGGATAAGTACTACATTCTGGGAGAAACCAAGACCGGACTTGGATTCCAACGCGTTTCCTTCATTCCCGAGGCACTTCGCAACTCTTTGCACATCAGCGAATCCTATGAAGGTCTGGAAGGGTCCACGCGCAGACTACAGGGCGGCATGTCAGGGTTCTTTCGCGTAGGTATGGGCAGACCTTCGGAAACTCTACCGGGATTCTTGGGAATGAAAAGCAAGATACCTGCGCCCAGAGAATCGCCGGATACCGTTCTCAAGTGCTCGTTTTTGCGGAACTGGAAGACATCCGGAACCAAACACCTTGAATCCATAAAAAACTCCCTGAAAGACAATCCAGAATACTCTGATGAGCTGGCAAAACTGATTGCCGGTATAGACGAAGCATTTGCTTCTAAAACCTTGAGCATCATGGAAGACTTAGAATATTCAACGCTGGCGCTTCAGTGCGACGTGTTTCGGGTCTTTACAAATTCTAATTCGGTCGGATGTATGTTTTACGTGCCTATTGTTCGCCCTCGTAGCAGGGGTATTGTTGTCCTACAAAACGAAGACGAAATAGACATTCTGTGCCACGTAACGAGATTGGTAAGAGGTTTTCAGTTCACATCTAACATTTTTCAAACCCCTTTTAGAAATGAGACTTTTGTGCAGCTGGAAAAGCAGAGAAACTCTGCTTGCCGAACGGAAGTTCCTTCTTATACGGATGCCCTCAATATCATGAAGGAGTTGGAAAGTGATAATTACAGGATCATTCTTGACCCTTTTGGGCGCGGACAGGCTTTCTACGTTCCCTCCAAAATCATTCTGCCGTTTCAGAGCACGACATTGCCAGATGTTGCTCAGGCAAAGTTGGAAGGGTTCGAATCAATCAAAGAACTTCCTTCTTATAGTGAGACGATTGAGATGCTGAAGGTAGCCCAAAGATTTTCCAAGGGATATACGTTCAAGGAGAATCTTTACAACAACGCGAAGCAAAGAGTAGAAATCTTGGTAGAAAGTGGACTGCGAATTCCTATAAAGCCGATAAGTATTTCAAATAATCGCGAACCCACCGAAGTCATCCAGACTCTCAATGACTCGGAAATCGGGGAAAAACATCTATCTTTCGGAGGACCTTCCCAGGAGCTTAAGGAAATTCAAAGTGAGATATCGTATTCAGCAGAAGTGTTTGATTTCCTACTATTTCAGCTCGCACATGACATTTCAACCGACTACCAGGAGCTGCGGGATGCTTTGCGGGAAGTAAGTCCCAAACGGACTCAAGTAGAACCTCTGCTAAAAACGTGGTTTTCTGAGACGACCCAGTTCATAGAAATTGGAGAGCCTGAGAAGTTTATTTCCAAGATTCGCACTCCCTGCTCTGAAAATTCCTGTTCTGGAAACTTATGCGGATTCAACAAAAAAACCGGTAAGTGTGAAATCAAAATCAGAGACTCTATTGAAAAAGAACCCCTGTTTCGCCGACTCTTAGTAAATTTGCTGGAGAATGCAAAAATTCGCTCCATTGTTTTGGATGGGCGAGCTACCCCTTTTTTCAGTACTATTTTGTATTTGGAACTTCCCCATGAACTGATTCTGACCGATATGGACCTCAAATAGAGTCCACATTGACCTCCTCCTCGGGAGGACCGCCATCAAACTCAAAGCCGTCCTCCGGCGGAAGAGTCGCTTCAATGCGACCCGTCTCTACGCGCTCGGACACAAAGGTGCGCGGATCCACTCCGGGATCCTTGCGCAGCTCGCGGATTTGGTCCTGACTGAAGACCGCCATGATCTCCAGCGTCGCGGAACCCTTGAGTCCGCTGTCCGCCACCGCCACGATCGTGCCGATGTCAATCCAGACGTCGCGCTTTGAGCGACCGCGGAAACTTCCGCGGATGATGGCTTGATCCAGGTTTCCACGAAGCTCAGAAGTGTCCGGGTTCTTGGAAATGAAGTACACCTCGACTCGCCCATTTCCCATGGTGCGAGTGACGCGAGCCACGTGGATGCTTGCCACATTGCCTTCAGCCTGGAGTTCGTCCATGAATTCCTGGATGAAGCGCCCGTTCTTCTTGGAAACGCCCGAAACCCGCGAGGACTTTTTAGCACCCGAGTTCTTTTGCGGGGGCATCTTATATCTTGTTGTAGAACTGAATGCCTTTTATAATTCCATTTTACCCCCTATTTCCTTTTATAAAAACCAGTTCTTTGTCAGTCCATAAGTTATTACGGTAATGTGGATACATGATATCTCCATAGATATATACGTTCTCTCTAAAATTAACGCCCATGTAACATTTATGACGGCAGCCAATATTCCATCCGTTAGCAACAACGTGTCTTGACATCCCAACTTCTTTAAGATGTATTGTGTCAACGAATGAAATAGTGGACAGTCCGTCCAGCGTAAATACCTGTTTAGAAATTAAAAGGTCAAGACACTCTCTCCCCATAGCAAATATGTAGCTTTGGACGTGAGGAAATATACTACAATTAATAGTGCTTCCAAACAATTTAACGTCGTCGTCAAGACCATCTAGGTAGTAGTCTGTCCACTTTTTTTCATTAGCAAATGGACCTATGACAGAAGAGTTCACAAAAATAAACTTATCGTAGTTTTTATATAGGTCGTTTAAAAACAGAGCATAACTCCAACCTCCAAAATCAAATCCCACATTCTCGCGAAAGATTTTTTTGACATAGTGTGGAACCTCAAACACATTGTTCATGTCGTTCGAAATCATAACAAAATCAGTGCCCTCGTCTTCAAAAATACATTTATTTATGAAGTTAATTACACGATTGTTCACTTGATGAAAGACAAAAAGTACGAGTGTTTTCCCCATTTTACATACGACCGAGAATATCTGATACAAAAAAGACAGACCGTTTGGCCGTTCTTTTTTATTTCATATGCGTTTTGCATTTACGCCGTGGGCTTGAGGAAGTGTACCTTCAGGAAGCTCTGGAGGTTGAGGTAGGTGACCTCCTGTCCGTCCTTCACGCGCAGGAGCTTGCCCAGCTTGGTGTCCGGCACAATGCGGCGCTTGAACGAGGGGTCAAAGCAGTTGTGCGTCTTCACGTAGGTCGCCACGAACTTCGTCACATCCGTCTGGCTGCGGAGGGACTTGGCGGGCAGTCCCATGAAGGACGCCAGCTCGTCGGAGATCGGGCGCTGCTTGAGGAAGGCGTTGTTCGCGCGGCGCGCCTCCCAGGCCGTTCGCTCCTCTGCACTCATGTCCTCCGGGTTCTTGCGGTGGCGCTTCTTGCTGTCGCGCGCGTCGCGCTTGAGGGCCTTCGCCGTCTCCAGCGCCTGAGCCACCAGGGCACGCACGCGGGTCGTCAGTTCAGAGCCCAGCGCCTTGATCTGCTCCTGGAGGTCCGCGAGGATCTCGGAGGCGTGGCGGGTCTCAGCGGGAGCCGCAACCTCCACGGGTACAGACGCCACCACGGGAACGGTGACCTCCGCCTTGGCGGGCACGGAAGTCTTAGAGACCTTCGCGGGCGCAGCGGCGGCAGGGGCAACAGAGGGTGCGGGGGTCTCGGCGACAATCTTCTTGGGCATCTTTGACTTGGAGGCAGAAACAGAAACGGACATTTTAACGCGTTGGTATACTCTCTATCCTCCTTACCTGTTTAAATCACAATCTGAAGAGGCTGGACATAATTATAAAACAAACATTATAGGGGTCGGGGCAATCGTTCAAAATGTTTAAAAGGACTTTTCCAGTCATAAACTGGATTTTTAGAGGATGGATGGTGGGAGAAAACAGCTTCACTATTTTCAAAGTCCACAACACATATACATGGCGTACCGAACACTTGCTTTTATGCTCAGTAGACCAAGCCTTTAGGTCATTTGTAATCATAATCAAAAACACATAAAGCTGGGAACGGTTCAGCGAAGCAAACGTTCGAGGATTTACGTCAAAGAACCCATTCTCTTCAATAATCTGACACATCATAGTCCATTGGTCAGAAATAGCTTCGCTCACGGTCTGCCTTTCCGAATTTTCGTGGTAAGGTAGTTTTCTTCTCCACCGCATCACGCCCAATTTTCGCAGGCGCTTGCGGGTCTCTATGGTCAATGGTTGGCGAGTATAGGGGTTTGTTAAATCTTTCAGGCAGTGGCGTATGATTGTTCGCACGTCAAACCAGTAAACTTTACCAGCTTCTTCAAATGCAAAATATGATAAGGGACTAACGGAGTTCTTGTCGTCCAAGCTCAGCAACTCTTCGTCGTTATGACACACATTGCGATTCAGAGCCCCGGGACCTGCTAGTTTAATCCACTTTCTTACAGAATACCCCCTCCACATTTTTTGGAGTAGGATCGCGCAAGGATTGACATTGTTTATTACAGCCCAGAGCCTCGGCACCTTTACTTTTACGTGCCGTCGGCAAAATAGAGTGTCTCCAACACTTTTAGCGGAACATCTTTCCTTGCTAGTCTTGCTTTTACATGAGCTGCAGAGCGACATTATTATAAATACAGAAACGTTCATTGAAAACGGATTTACGGCTAACAGGGGTAGTGTAACCATACAAACAAGCAAGATGTACCGCCCCGTAGCAATCCGCAACATTGATTCGAAGAATGTGTCATTCGTGGTAGGTCAGGCAAAGAGTGGTCGTAATCCGCCCATCAACATCAAGTATGAGGGTCAGAATTTGATGATTGGTCTTCCGCGTATGAGTTTTCCTGGTGGCGCGCTGGTGCGCGAAGGCGACAACGGCACGACGACGTATACGCTCATCGGCACGCTAAAGGGCTGCGATCCTATGGCAAAGGAGCGTGCTCCGGAGAGTGCTGGCGATATTGGTACCTTCTACAACTTCCTGAAGGACGTGGAGGAGTCTATCATTGCGGCTGCCGTGGAGAACAGCGTGAAGTGGTTCGGCAAGCGTCGCTCGGAGGAGGCGGTGCGCGACAGCTTCAAGCGCATTCTCAGCGTCAGCTCTGACAAGGTTGATGGCGAGTACGTGCCCAACGGCAAGTATCCGCCGAGCTTCCGCGTGAAGCTGCCGGTCTACGACAACAAGCTGTCCTGTGCGGTAGAGGACAACCTGAAGAACCCGGTGTACACGACGCCCGAGACACTGACGACTGTCTTCCCGAAGGGTGTGGAGGTGGGTCTGGTAGTGAGCGGTAGCATCTACGTGATTGCCGGCGGCGGCTTCGGTGTCACGTGGCGCATGCAGGCTGCTCAGGTGTTTCCGCAGGCTCGCGCTCGCGTGACGGACTTCTTCAAGTCTGAGGCTGCTCCTGAAGAGGAGGAGGAGACTCAGCAGGAGGAGACGCATGTGGAGGAGGCGGTTCAGCGTCCCTCGACTCCGGTGGATCAGAGCACAACGGCACCTGCTCAGAACGCTCCGGCTCGCAAGCGCCGCTCTGCGCCGGCAACGTAAAATCGACAGGTTTGTCAAAAAGCAGAAAAGAGTCATCTAAAAACAAAATAGAATAGTGGTTGGGGTCCACAACCTTTTTTGCCGCATCGCATCCGCTGAGCGCCGAAAAAGACTTTTTACCACATCTTTCGCATTCATAAATAGAAATCCCTTCGTAAAACGATTGGGGTCTCATAAGCAGAATACCTTGCTTCAAAAACTCGTCATCCACGTTCTTGAAGTCGGAGTTCAAAAGATCCTGGTAAGCTTCGTTGGATAACAGAGACCAAAGCGTAGATTCTTTGGAGACCCATTCATCATTCTGAAACAGAGTCGCAAACGAATTCTCGCGAAACCAAAGAGTCCTAAAAACTTCGGGCTCGTCCGATTCGTGCTCTGCTACGCCTACACGTTTCAAGTTGTCATCGTAAAGGGAATAGACGTTGAGACCATCTTTGGAATACATCGGATCAAATGAGCCTCGGTAAACATCCCGGTCATCATATGACCAGAGTTCTCCCTCTAGGTCGTTGTCGTGGGACGAGATGTCCGGAGACACGTCTTTATAAAGCAAAGTCGGTCTCAGTTTTGAGAACATCTTTACTCAACGTGAAAAGTATATTTAATCAAACTTGACGAAGGTTTTGACATCGTGGCGAGTAAGAGATTTGGTTGCTGAATTTGAAAGCTCGTGGCGTTTCTTTTTGCTATCCATCTTAGCTGTCTCCTTAATTTCGGAGAGGCGACCTTCCATATCGGCATGAATAGTGTCGCGATGTTTTTCCAGATAGTCCAACACCTCGTCGGAAATTGCCCACTCGAAGAAATTGAGCTGACCTACGGTGGTATCCATATCCATAAACCTGATGCGCTTCCAACGGCAAAACGGGTCGAACATCTTTTTGCTGTAAGCTTTGAGATGGGACTTGTAAGAAAGATAGACCACAATGTGCTTTTGGGACTTGGACATATAAGCCACATTATACTTTTTAGCATAGTTGGTTGCAAACCAGTCAATTAGTCTCAAAGAAATTTTTGAAGTGCCGTTAAGAATATCGCGGACTTTAGAAAGATTATCGGGATTTCCGTAAAACTTTTCAAGTCGGTAAAGAACCCATTGTTCCTGAGATTGAATTTGCTGCATTCGTTAACTAGAATATTTCACCGGCATTAAAACCCATCATCGTCGCGCTCAATAAAGTAGACTCTCATCTTCTCGTTGATTTCAGAATCGGTAAGCTCAAACACACCATTCTTTGCTATTTTCACAATTTTGCGAACATCGGCAATTCCGCTCAAAATCTTATGGCGATCAAAATACTTTCTGTTCTTCTTAGAGCCGTGCCATAGATGAATGATGGTTCCGGAAGCGTGAGTAATACGGGGTTTCGGACGTTTGCAAAACTCGTCAAAAGCAACTTTCAATGCAGGCTGAAGATACCCATTCGGAAACTTTAGGTCAAACCATGAAGCCACAGAGAGTGTGTCGCCGCTTCCAGTGATTCCGTAGTCAAAGAACCCAACTTTGCGAAACCACGAGCGTCTAAAAGCCCACGCAAAGCCGGGATGTAATGAGGGTTGATACTTTCCGCCTTTTTCACACATCAAAATGGTGTTGCGCTGCTGAACACACTCTTTATACGTTATATCGCTCCAAATAGCAATTTTGAAGGGATGAACTACATCGTGTTTGTTGAGGAGATCGGAAACTTCTGAATACCAGTTGGGATCTGTAAAGATAATATCGGCATCCAAAAACATCAGCTTTGAGTAATACCAACCAATCTTCTTTTCAAGAATTCGGCACAAACGCTCTTTGTGAAACATAAAGCTTTCACCTTTTACGTGGAACGCATTCTTGATTTCGGGGCTGTCATAGTATAACTCCAGAGTGTAGGTTGGAATGTTAGCCAACTTGAGTTTTTCACGCACGTAAAGGTAGTTCATAAGCATACGCTTGGATTTCGCGGAGTTGAAGTATACAAAACATATCGCCATGTCTCGTTTGCTTGGTTTTGTGTAGCAGCATGGGGCGGGTATATCTAACTTAATTTCTGAACAATCGGTCATTGTTATTACTAATAGACAAAAACGGGTTTATTGACAGCAAACGCAGTAAGATTAGATAAATGAGCCTTCAAGTCAAGGTAGAGACGCTCATACAGACATATGGGGCAAACGACCAGCGAACTGAAGCCTGGCATTTGAAGAGGGGTGAAATGCTTACTGCTTCGGAAATCTACAAGGCTCTACCCGATGCTTCGCCAGCTCTAAGGCATGAACTTATCATGTCAAAACTTACTCCGCGTAAAAAGACGGAGGGACCGGGTCCCCGTGCTCTTTTGTGGGGCACCCGCCTAGAGCCGATAGCAAAGCAGATTTACTGCAGCTTTCACGGGGGTGTTCAAATTGCGGATACGACCTGTATTCCCCATCCAAAAGTTTCCTTCCTGGGAGCTTCGCCTGACGGAATTGTCATTACAAAGGATCCTGAAGACTTTCGTTATGGAAAGCTGGTAGAGTTCAAGTGTCCTATTTCTCGAGAGTTTTCAGAAGACACACCGGTTCCTCCTGCTTATTATCACCAGATGCAGCTCCAAATGGAGTGTACGCAGCTAGAAGAATGTGAGTATGTGGAGATGGGCTTCAAAGAGGTCATGTATTCGGAGTGGATGGATTCTAAGGCGCAACACAAGTCATTCTTCGCAGTTCACGCGGATGGTGAAAAGGTGGTTTACCGAGATGAAAATGATACTCGGGATGTAGCTACTTGGCGTCGAGAGGTGCTGGGCGAAGACGCAAATAATTGGGATATCACTTACTGGTATCTGAAAAACTGGCGAGGACTCATGGTAGACAAGGATCCGAACTGGCTTTCCAAGAATCTTTCCCATATGGAAGAAATTTGGAAAGAGGTTCAGTTTTATCGTGCAAATGAGACACTACCCCCACACCCAAGCGAGAAAAAGACTTTAACGATTTCGCTGTGAATAGGGAAATGAAGTTCGTATTAATTCTGATGATGAAGAATGAAGAAAAAATTCTGAAGCGTTGTCTTGAAGCGGCAGAGAAGGTAGTTGAAGGTTTTTGTATTTTGGATACAGGTTCTACCGATTCTTCAAAAGAAATTGCTCTTGATTTTTTGAAGACTCGCACAGGATGCTTAACAGAGGATCCTTTCCGCGACTTTGGATACAGCCGCACCAAAAGCTTTGAGAACGCCCAAAAGTATCTTAAAGACAATAACTGGAACCTTTCCGAAACATATGGTCTTCTCTTAGACGCGGATATGATATTTGTTCCGGGAACTCTTAAGCAGCAAAAGCTAACCGCTATCGGCTATTCAATGATCCAGAAGAACGGATCTATGGAATATTTCAACGCGCGCCTCGTTCGTATGGATCATCCTTGGAAGTGCGTGAGTGTTACACACGAATACTGGGATGGCATCCCTCAACGTCTTCCCAAGAGCACTTGCTTTATTGACGATAAGAATGATGGGGGTTGTAAGAGTGATAAGTTCGAGCGTGATAGGCGTCTGCTTGAAAAGGGACTTGCTGACGAACCGACGAATGTTCGTTATATGTTTTACCTGGCTCAGACGTACAAGTCTCTTGGAATGTTCAAAGAAGCAATAGCAATGTATCAAAAAAGAGTTAATGCAGGCGGATGGCAGGAAGAAGTATACTATTCGCTCTATATGATTGGCGATTGTTATTTATGTACGAAGGACATTTTTAACTTTGAGTGCTACATGCAGATGGCGCACAAGTACAGACCTTGTAGAGCTGAGTCTATCTACAAGCTTGCTGAATTTTACCGACTTGTCGGTGAACACTACAAGTCGTATCACTACATTCAACTGGGGCGCAAGATTCCATTTCCTAACGAGGATGTGCTCTTTATTGAAACTAATGTTTATAACTTTCTATTTGATGTTGAGGCGTCTATTGTGGAATACTACGTTCATCGCGAGCGTGGACTAACTAGCTCTGTTATTGCCATGCTAAAAACTACGGAGTATAACCAACTGATTGTTTCGAATATGAAGTATTACGCGCAACCAGTCGCGATCGAAATCCAGAATCTTGACATTCCAAGAGTATTCGGCGAAGATTTCAGAGCTTCTGCAGTGTCATTGGCAAACTACCCGCTGGCTAATGTTCGCTTCGTAAACTACTGGATTGACAATGGAGAATACAAGACAAAACATGGATGCGACGTTCAAACGCAGAATGCTTACATGAACATTGAAACTGGGGAACTTCTCAAAAAGATGGAGGATGCTTCCGTATCTCTTCCTCGATTTCCAACAAACGTAAAGGGTCTGGAAGATGTGCGCCTTTACAAATTTAATGGAAACCTTCGGTTTACGGCAACTTCTGTGCGAGAATACGAAGAAGGTATGGTTCGTGTTGTAGACGGACAATATAATGAGACCTTGGGAACTTACTCAGACGTTTCAGTTCTCAACTCTCCGAATGATAATCCTTGTGAGAAAAACTGGCTGCCCATTGAGAATACGAATAAGTTTATTTACAGATGGTTTCCTCTAGCGATTGGAGAAAAAACGGGAAGCTCTTTCAATATTATCAAAAACACCCCCGTTCCGAACATATTTAGTTTATTCCGAGGCTCTGCCCCTCCGATTCGGTTCAACAACAACTTCATGGCGCTCGTTCACTTTGGAGAGTATTCTAAAATCCGGAACTATTTTCACTGCTTCGTTGAGCTATCCGAAGACCTTTCGGTAATTAGAATGTCTGCGCCGTTTGTATTTGAGAAGAATGGAATTGAATACTGCGTGTCGTTCCGCAATACTGAAAAGTCTTTTGTGGAATGCTATTTTAGCAGTATGGATTGCCATCCTAAAAAGGCAATCATAGACCTAGAGAAGATTATGTGGTTTAAATTTAACAATGACTCCCCCATTGAAGAAGTCCCTACCATAAAATATCCTCCAAACGCGGATGTTTACTGGGCCGGGTATATGAGCGAGTTCTACCCCGACAATGCTATGGAGAACTACGTAAAGCATTCTATCCGCACTCAAAACTTGAACTTACAATTGATTATTCCGAAGTGCGATGGTATATCCAACCATGACCATTTTTATACGGAAGAACGCAAGTTTGAGCATGGGTTCTTAATGAAAGATAGCGAGTTTGACGAACTGGAAAAGCTGACGCAGAACAAAAAGCCGGTCATTTGTATTCTATGTTCTCGCGGACCCCACAGAGACAACATGCTTTACCTACCGCTTGATGATAATACATTTGACAAGGGTCTGAACATTCCTAATAGCATACCCTGGGATTCTCGCCAAAGTATCGCGTTTTGGAGAGGCAGTGCTGCGGGCTACGATCCGGTAATCTTACGTCTACAAGTCGTACAAGAGCTCATGGACCACAAGTATTCCGACGTAAAACTTAGAAAGTGGTGGGGTTGGGAAGATCGTAAGTCAATTTCTGACGAAAAGTATTTTGGGGATGGATGTGTCATAGAATACTTTACCAACTACAAGTACATCCTTATTATTGATGGAGTCATGATTTCGTCAAGTCATCAGTGGGTATTTGGGAGTGGAAGCGTGCCGATTATGGTCACCCATCCCGAAAATGAGTACTGGTTCAAGAAGTTCCTGAGACCGATGACAAACTATGTTCCCGTAAAATACGATCTTTCAGACCTTAAGGAGAAGATTGAGTGGTTGGTTAATAATGACGATAAGGCAAAGGATATAGCTTCTAAAGCCCTTGCACTATCTCGCTTACTTTTCAGTTCGGATTTCCAGAAAAAGTATGTTGATATGGAACTACGACGCATCGCTGACCTTCCGGCTAGGTAGGCATAAAGGAGTTAAACTGGTTCACGCGAAAGGGTGTCTCAATACCCGGGGGGTTCTCGTAGGGAGGATGAGTAGGTCTGATATGGTTCGTCTCTTGGCGATACGATGAAACTTCATTATCTACCGTAGCCTTCTCGTTAGTGCGGTCAGTGAACTCTGATACAAAGTTCTCGCGATTGCGAAAAATCAGAAATCCAAGTAAAGCCAGACCAGCGGCAATCGCAAGAAGTGCCATGCCCTTCATTTACAAAATGGAATGATATTTTCATAGCCGTTCCATAAGTAAAGTAATGGACGAAGAGAAGGCACTTTCCACCATCAAGGATATTCTGAAAAACCGTGGAGTCGAGGCAGATAGTTTTGAGTCGGTAGCGGGTTCTCTCGATGAGACCAAGATGTACACTTTTGCCCAAGTCCTGATTATCTTCAGCACGAAAACTCGAGTTACCGAGCGCGAGCTGAACAACTTTATCGGTTTTGCGTCTGAAAATAACCACACGGGCGGCATTCTAGTCGTGAGTCCTTCCCGCCCTTCCGAGATGGTACTTAAAGTTCTTAGGAACCACGTGGCTGACCGCACGAATCCACTCGTGCAAATCTTCGAGCTGCGTCACCTGCAGTTTGACATTTCAAAACACCGCAAGGTTCCGCGGCACCGCATTATCACCGACGACGAGCGCACTAAAATGCTCAAAGAGTTCAACATTTCCGGACCGACCTTCTTGCCCAAGATTGACTGCCAAGACCCAATGGCAAAGTGGATTGGAGCACGCCCCGATGATGTGCTGGAAGTGAACGGGCTCTGCGAAAGTTCCGGGCTGAACAAGCGGTTCCGATATTGTGTGGCAGATGTAACAAATGGATAGCCAATTTAATACGCTGATTCGGAGCTACCACGATAACTTTTTAGAACATCGTGTCACGGGCGAAGACAGACACAAGACCAGCTACGAAGGTGCCCGCGAAGGAATTGAAAACATCTTGAAAAACTTGAACGATGACGTTCAAAAGAAGCAGATTGCCCTGTCTGATTTCTACCGATCGGGTGTTCGGGATAACTTAAGAGAACTAAAACAAAGTTTAGCCGAACAAAACGACATTCAAATAGCAGCCCAAAAGCGCCAAGAGGGAAAAGGTGCTCTGAGATGGCAGTATATTGGACTAGGTATTTTGGGTGCGGCTACTCTAGGCATGCTCGCTCTCTGAGGTAGCCCACACAGATACGATTCCAGAGTCCGACGCCTTCCAAAGAAACTTAGACGAAATTTGTCCTGACGTTTCCCCTGAAATAATAGCCTTTGATACAGCAGAGTAGATATGTGTCGTCTGATGTGTGTCGTTAAGACTATTCAGCATTCTCAAACCGGCAAACTGCGTATTGTGTTGCGACGGGCGACAAGTCCAAGAATCGTATCCGCTCGCACAGGATACAACTAAAGCCAAAAACATGGAACGTATCATTTTATTATTGTAGCATCCTAGCGTTTAACTCTTACACTATGAATAGTCGCTTTTTGAGAAAGATTCCTCCGCCTTCCATTCCAGAGGTATTGGTGACAAAAACAAGGTAGACAATTAGGAAGCAAAGACAAATCAGCGAAAACAGGTAGAAGTAATACATGGAATATGCGTCTTTTAGCTTATCAGCCTTGTCTGCCTGGATCAGTTTTAGGGTCTTGATTTTATCTTCAGACTGCGATATCCTATCAAACTCCTGCTGGTGAGCAATTAAATCCGCTTTCAGTTGCTCAATGGTGGTGTAGTCAATATCTTGCTTCTTGTCAGCTAATACCTTGAGAAAGTTCCGAACCAGAGAGCTCATTTTGGAATTGGCATCCAGCACCTTTTGAACCTCTCCTCCCCTGATAGCAGCTGATAAAGCCAGTGAATACTCCTGCTTCAACGAAGCGTATTCCTTGGTAAACTCGTCCATTACTTTTTACAGAACTAAAAAGTAATGGATGACGCCACAAACGGCATCAATGAAATTGTAACTACGCAACTAGCAAAAGTCCAGCAGTGGATAAATGTTCCGGGCAACCTAACGAAAGTTTCATCTTCTGTTGGGGGCTTTGTGTGGGGCTACAACGGGGATAGCAAGTTGTTTTACTGCCAGATACCTTGCACGGGTAATTGGAAAGAGGTGGATATAGGAGGAAACAAGATTTTTGATTTGGCTACCGATATTTCAAATGTTTACATTCTAGTTGAGGCTCCTAATGGGCAAAAGAAGCTCTATATCAATCCAATCGTATCAAATGACGAATGGAAAAGCGTCCCTGTCTTTTCTGAAGCAAACAAAATCTTTTCCACCCATACATTCATTTGGGCACAAGACGGATCGAATAAAAAGCAGAGATGTGCGAAGCCTTGTACCACAGGTGGATGGATATCTTCCACAGATACGCGGGTCAAAATTACATCTGCGAGCGAGAATGCCTTGTATGGCGTAGACGTGTTTGGAAACCCCATGAAGAGTGATGAAACGTTACAAACTGGATGGAGTCCGGTTGGAGAACTGGCGGGTCGTAAGCTTACTTCGTTGCTGGGTCAGATTGACAACACGGCTCTATATGGTGTGGAAAATAACGGGCTAATACGCGAAGAGGGAAACAAAACGGCTCCGGTGACTACTTATGGACAGACCCCGTTAAATGTGACTCCCGATACTATTCAGGGCGACGTGTGGCTAACAACAGAAGGGCGTGGCAAGATGGGTAACATCTTCAATAAGCTGGACAAGCCGGACTACACTTCCATTATGAACAAAATTACCCCTCTAGATTTACAACGCGACCAAATTGTAGAAGATGCTAAAGCGGAGTATGCCAAACAGGATAGAATCACGGGACTCAACAACAGCCTCAAGGACTTCGTGAATTTCTTTTATGAGAAGCTTGGAATCGCCAAAGATTCTTCTAAAGAGGCAGAAAGCAAAATTAGCGACCTTCAGAGTGATATTAAAAACACACAAGATGACATCGAAAATATCATTCAAATGCAGCCAGTGGTAGAAATTTTGTTTTTGACCCTTTTGGTAGTATTTTTCCTGTATATTGTTGCCGGATTTATCGGAAAACTCGTTCATACACTCGCTGCCATAGTGCTTATAGCGGGATTAGTTTATGCTTTAACTAATAATGAGCGATCGTTTTTTTAATCCTCAAGTAGCGGCTCAAGGTAATCCTACCTGCGATGCTGAGTGTATGAAGAAAAAAGAACTTGACGGGCTAAAAGCTGCCATGGAATCCGCAACAACGCCCGAAGACCGCGAAAAAGCTCATCTGGCTTACTATACGAGAATGTACGGGCAAGAATGGCTTCAAAAGGAAAAGGAACGCATCGCCAAAGAAGAAGTGGAGCCGATGTTGATGGACTACAGAACCAGATTTGACGCTCTCAAACAACAACAGAAGACTCAGTCAATGTTTGTGACCTTGATGAACCAGAACATGAGCGATTCACATTTTGTAGATGAGAAGCTCAGGAAACAGCAGTCCAATACAAGTGCGCTTGTGCGTCTCAACGAGCTAACGCCGACCGAAGCATACTTCTGGTTCTTTCCCATGCTTTTGGATATTCTTTTGGTTGTTCTGGGTCTCGTAGTAGTCTATCTGGCTTACATAAAGTTTGGTAAAATGTTTAAGTCGGCTGATGTGTCTGAATCTATAGCCTAATTTTATGGTCTTGAAACAAATGAATGTGGCGTATATTTTCCTCGCCGTGCTCGTATTTTTGATGTATAGCATAACGCTATGGCATTCCAGCACCGAGCACTTCGATAACGAACACTCCGAAACGTTTGAAGACCCCGAGGAAATCTACGACGATAACTATGCTTCAATTTACGATGCACTTTGGAACTCGCGGGAAGTCAAAAAGTATGAGCAAGTAGCCATTCAAGAAATGGCTCTGGCAGAGCGTCCTACGTCGAGCGTCAAGGTTCTGGATTTATGCTGCGGAACTGCCCCCCATGCCTGCTTTTTTACTGGGCTCGGAGTGGACTATTTAGGTGTAGATATTTCCCAAAGCATGCTCAAAAAAGCAAGAGAGGAGTGCCCTTCGGCTACCTTTCAGAAAGGCGATGTAACCCAGCTCCAAATGTTTTCGCCCAAGTCGTTTAGCACATGTATCTTGCTGGGATTCTCCATCTACCAATTTGCGAATCCCAAGATTGTGTCAGACAACGTGTTCCACTGGCTCCAACCCGAAGGCTTTTTTGTAGTTCACCTGGTGGACCCTGACAAATACGACCCTTTACATGACCTGTCTTCGCCATTCGCAGCCTTTTCCCTGCAAAAGTATTCGCTCGAGCGCCAAACTTCTTCCGAAATCTTTTTTGACCTCTTCAAGTACGTTGGTCGCCTCAACAAAAAGAAGAACGCCGATAATGCTATTTATGAGGAGACCATGACCTACTATGACGCCGCCAACAATAAGGGTATCAAGTATCGCGAAAATAAGCACCACTGGAACATGCCATCCAAAGAGCGAATGATTGATATCATTAAGTCTTCCGGGCTGAGACACGTGGAAAGTCTGGATTTAGTGCGTTGCGGAAAGGAGTATCAATACTTAGTCTTCTTCACGAAGTAATGGACGTTCATGATCCGCGCACCATTGTAGATTTCCAGAGGTTCACATTTTCCGGACATCTACGATCCCACGTATACAAGGTTTTAGAAGAAAATATTAAGTTGGGGCACGCAGATTACTCTTGTTACTGGGCGTTAGAACTTTTGTGTTCAGGAATCGTCCATTCCATGTGGAGCACGTTTTTTGACTCAGCTGTCTCCCACATTAACCGCGCGGCTCCCAACTCTCTACTTTACCTGCTAAAAATGTATGAAAAGTTTGCGGCATACGAAGCGAACTATTCCATAATGTCCATGACCGACATGCGCAACAACAAAGAAGTTCGTATTTTAGTGTGCGAAGTAGCAGCTTCTCTTGCTACGTGCCGAAAGCATAAGCTTCCTTCTAGACCCCGTATCAAGCCCGAACACGATTTTCAGCAAATTACGATTCAGGAAAACTTAAAGTCTCCATCTGCCAACTATGCTCGCCCGCTAGTTAAGTCAGAAGATCCATTTGAAATTTACGTTCCTTTTAACGAGTTCGTGTATTGCTTGAGACCAGAAAGCAGAGACCTTTCTAGAGCTCTGTATTGGGTATCTTGGATCCTATGTTATGCGAGCCAATACAAAAAGCAAAATAAAAATATATTAAATTGCGCCTTCCGCCCCAATCCTTACGTAGATGACAAGTTTGCCAGAAATGTGGTCTGGCTTCTATGGGACGCCGCAATCCAAAGCTCCAAGATGACTCCCATTGAACCCTATGTCGATGCTCTATTCAAGTTCCACTGCTTAAGGTGGAACTACGGCGTCCTCAAATCCAGAATTTGTTTTCTGACAAATGCCATCCAATTAATCTGTGAAAGCAATACGTTAGATATCCACTATTCTGTTCCCCACAATATCACTGCTATTCACGATCTAGTAGAAAATATTCCGCAATGGATTTCGGCTATTGTGATGACCCAGCGGACCTTTTCTCAATAATAGATAAACATGTTCTCCAAGAAGCTCAAATACACCCTTGCGTACGCCCTGGCGTTTTATGTCGTTAGCTCCCCGTTCACGTTTCGCTTCGTGAACAGCTTAGTGGAGCCAGTTCTTCAAATCAAGACGGTTGAGGGTTCTTGCCCCACGCAAGCCGGGCTTGTGCTCCACACGATCGTGTTTGCCCTTGTATCCTACTACGTGCTATATGCCCTATAAAATGGATTTAATTAACAAGATAATAGAAAGATCATAGGACGCAAATGCGCGTTATGATCTTTGATACCGAAACGACAGGACTACCGAAGAATAGTACTCCGGCTTACAATGCCCCGAATAACTGGCCGCACTTGGTATCAATTTCGTGGGCGATACTTAACTCAGAGACAAACGCAGTTGAGAAAGAGCGGAGCTACATTGTGTATCCGGAAACATGGGTTATTCCTGAGGATTCCACCGAAATACATGGCATTAGCCACCTACAAGCAGTGGAGCAGGGTGTTCCTCTAAAAAATGTGATGATTGAGTTCATCAGCGAGAACTATGACATCATGGTCGCGCACAACATGAACTTCGACGAGAATGTTCTGGTTAACGCAATTCGCTGGGACATGGCGACGCTGTTCGAGGGCTTTACTAAGCCTCGCTACTGCAGTATGAACCTGACTCGCTCCATGTGTAATTTGAAGTATCACAATAGCTGGGGTGGAACAAAGCCGCCCAAGCTGAAGGAACTATACGAGATTGTCATGAAGAAGAAGCCGGACGAGACTAAACTTCATTCTTCTGAGTACGATGTAGCTGTCCTGGTAGAAATCGTTCAGAACTGCGAGCAACTGCGTAAGAAACTGGGTTTCACGCATGACGCGGTAGAAACTACTAATGGACTACTCAAGAACGTCCTTTACATCTGAGCCTTCGAAGCCCATACAAAAATCAAATACAACATTTATTTGGGGATCGGATGGCTGGTGCTACGTGCCAGAGCTCAAATTGAGACAGAAATACACAGAGCACAAATACCTTTTTGAGTCGTGGGAGGGCACTATTCCTCCTCCATTGCATTTGGAGAAAGTTGAGTGGTATCTATATTCTCGGTCGCCGAGGTGCTGGAGAGAAGCGTGTGAGGCTTCCGACGAAATATTTGTAGAATCCAACTCCACCAAGACACAGGCTCTTCAACGTCCATAGCCATATCCATCGCGTCTTTGTTGAGACTTAAGAAACCTTTCTTCTCAACAAAGAGATGGTCGTTCTTGATGTTTTTTACGTTGCTTTAGCGACAATCGCTGTAATGGTTCTGCTTCAAATTTCTACTTTTCTGGTGACTCGTATGATGTTCCCCCCCGAGCCCAAGATTGTTTACCGAGATGTCATGCCCCAAATGCCGCCGCCCCAGCCGCAGATGCAGGCTCAAATTTACATCCCGCCCACCGTTCAGCCCCCCGCGCCGACTTTAACACAGCAGGCGCAACAAGAGGTAAAGCTGCCCGAATATGAGCCTCGCCAGCAAGCTTCTGACTCAATACGACTGGACCCCCAACTACCGCCTGGTCTTGCGGAAACCCGTCCCGACGGGACTTGAAATGACTAAAGTTCCACAATCTAACGGAATATCTGGATGGATTGTTCTGACTTATGATAACGCCATTCCCGTGTGCCTTTGGATAAGCGCACAGGAGTGTCGCAAGATTCCCTTGATTGTCGACGAGCGTCTTTGCGGAGACACTTTCTTTAAAGTGGAAAAGGTAGGGCTCCTAGATTTTATTGTAGCAGATATTTGGATGTACAACTCTAATTGCGTGTTTGCCTGCTCCACGTTTCAGCAGAGATACGAATGGCTTGCCCACCTGCTAAAAACGTTTGTATTTTGCGTTCCCGGAGTAACTGCGAGGCTAATTCATAAGTCAGACTACGACTTCAAAACTACGAAAGGATACGAGTACCACACAAACGAGACTCCGGGAAAGCAAGGGTATTTTGAAGACTTATTTCAAATGTTCAAGGTTGTGAGCCTAAATATTTCGGACTGCTTTGAAGTGAACGGCAAAGGATACTTGAAAGTTCCAGACCTAAAAACCTCGGACTATCTGCGTTCAAAACCTAAAGAGTTTGAAGCAAGATGTTCGCAGAACGAGGACGGGTCCTGGACGCTAACAGAAAACATTCCCGACGTAGATTAATAAATGCCCCGGAAGGCAACTAAGAAATCGGCAAGAAAGACTCGTCGCCGCCACCGCGGCGGATTTTACGGAGCTACCGGTGCGATTGCCCCGGGTGCGATGCAGTGGTCTCGCGGCTCGGAGATGGGCGACTACGCGATTTCCGATCGTGGAAGAAACACGAGCACGCAGATTGGTGCCCGCCGCCGACGCAAGACCCGCCGCCGCCATCGCGGAGGACAAAAGTTCGGGGCTGTTTACGCTTCGTATCCTGGAACGGGCGCTCGTGGAATCGCCGACTACGTGGCAGGAACCCACAAGCCCGGCATTGCGGCTCTGGGAGACTTCAACGATTACAGCGCTAAGCCCGGGGACTTCCGCCAGTTCATGAAGGCGGGAACGTATTAATTTTCATTGTTTCTTACAATAAGATGATGACTGACAGCGTTCTAGCACTTGCTCTGTTTGCGGGCATGTCCTACTACTTAATTCAGCGTAAGCTTGCTTCTATGATCGTGTGGGTGGTCGTAATTTACCTGGTAGCTTCCCAGGGTGCTCGTCTTTCGGACACGCTTTCTGTCATTGTTGGTCTGTTGGGCGTCTACCTCATCAGCATGATCACTATGCGGACTTGGGAGCACTACGAGAACGAGGAAAAGGAGTCTAAGCCCGAAGGAGCTCCCGAAAAGACGCATGACCCGCACGTTGACGTGGGTACTACCATCCTACATGCATACCGCAACCTGACACCCGAACAGCTCGGCGGAATGCGCCGGGACACCAAGGAACTGATGGAGCTTCAAAAAGAGCTGATGGGGTCGCTCGCCGAGATGAAGCCGGCGATTGAGCAGGGTGCCGAGCTCTTAAAGACGTTTGGAACCTTCTTTGGAAAGTCCGAGGGAAGTGCGTAGACGCTCCATTCCATCAGCGTAAACGTAGACATGGTAATCTGAATCATTAGTGGAAATAAAGGGGCCGCCTGCGGATCGCACAATTCGCGTCCAGTCTCTGACTTCGTGCGACAAAATGATGAACTTTATCCAGTCAAACCATAGCATGATACATTTATACAACGAGATGCTGGTAAAGACCGAAGGAGCTTCGTTGTTCCAGAAGCACATCGCAATGGCGCTGATGGGTGACACGAGCATCTCAATCCACAAAAACAGGCGCTCGTGTAAAGTTTCTTTTACAAACTTCTTTTGGAGTTTCACAAATTCGTCGGCGATTTCAAAGAACGAATGCGAATTCATTACGAAGTAGCTACCTACTAATGAATTCATTCTCTGCTTTAGCTGTCGTGATGTAGGAATCATTCACGCTATTACAAATCCTTGAACAGGAAATTTCTCCTGTTTAATCGTGATTGGGTCCAAGATAAGCCAATTTGCGTTTGAGTATCCAGATACCGACTCTAAATACTGAGAGTCCACAAAATCGCCAACGCGAACTTGACTATTGACAGCGCTCGTCATGTCTATAATTTTGCCGTCTACAAGCTCGGCGCCAATCCAAAGCCAAGGAAGCTTATTGGGCGAAACAATCGGGCGTTCCCGATTTAGCATCTTGTAAGCCGTGCGAGAACACCAGAGGCAGTTTTTGAGAATCCAAAACAGCATTTTATTTTAATAGGTGGAACTTGGTGAAAGTGGCATTGGGCTGTGTCCGGCTAAAGGACCCAGGCAGTTATCGGCGTTCATCTTGTTGTCGCAAGTGAGACCCGTGAATCTCTCGTGCACCATGCGGTCAAGTCCGAGTCCTAGCGAAATGGAGGAGGCAAGAGCCACCATGATGAAGGGAGTTGCCACAATCGCCCACGAAACGACGCCCAGCTCAACAGAGCACAGAGCATCCAGAATCACCACGCCCGCAATCGCCATCACGCCCTTAATCAGAGCCGTGGCAAAGAGACCTAACGAAAGGTCAAGACCTACGTGAATGGAGGTATACACCAAGTAGAGAAGGGCGGGAGGGCACAGCGAATCAATGAAACGCATCTTCAGGGTATTTACATTTGAAACAATAAAAAATGGGCGACCCTCTGGAAATGATTTGTGAACTCGCCGGATGCTCTCGTGAGGAGGCTGAGCCTGTTTTTGCTGAAACGAAGGACGTGGTTGAGGCTGTAGATCGCCTTATGAAAAAGACGGAGTTGAAGTCGCAAAAGTATATTCCATCCAAGCCGGAGCAAGTTTTGACTGCGCAGCAGATAGAGATCAAGAAAGTCAGAGAGGTTATGAAGCAGATGGATGATCGGCGCAGCTCTACTTTGTCAGATCAACCCGCTCGCTGTGAAGGAGACGCGCAGCCAGCCCTCCCCGAATCCACGGCTCAATAAAGTAGCCATCATTGACCATATCATCCTTCTTCTCTTGGATCAGAGGTTCAAATACGGGGAACTGCTTGTCGGTAACCGTCTGAATACTCTTGCGATTGGCTGTAGAGTGTCCGAAGATAGCGCGGCTTTGGTCCTCGATTCCCTCAATGTTTCCAAGTCCTAGAAACGGAGTTGTCGCGAAAGGGCGGGGAAAGACTTGCTTAGGACCCTTGACTTTTGCGGTTCCGGGAGAGCCCCAGAGCAAATCGGTTTGGGTATCAATGCCGCACCCTCCTTCAGGAGAATTTCCGAAGTTTCCGCGGGGAATAAGTCCAGGGGCAAAAGCAGCTCCCTGGACAGCCCACGCATTTCCGCATCCGGATGGCGTCGCGGATTTAAAATTGGCATTGTCTGAGCTATGTCTAGGTTCATCTCTTGCCGAATTTCCTTGGCGCGAGTTTCCATAAAACAACGGAAGTCCAAAGTTAGAGGACATCTCTTTAACAATGATTTAGAAAGTAAATGTATGTTTATCATTATAATGCCCTGGGGTTACCACCTAATGCTTGACTGCGCTCGCTGCGTCCCGTACACAATCCGGAACAAGAACAACATTGGTCTTTTCGCGACCACTCTGGTCACCAAAATCAACATGGTTCCGTTCGGACCTCCTACCATCCAACACTTTGGCACCGGAGACAAGGCTGGATACACCATGATTCAACTTATCGAGACATCTAACATTGCTGCTCACTTCTGCGAGGAGACGGACGACATGTATCTGGACGTGTTCAGTTGTAAGTCTTTTGACCCGCACGACGTGGAACTCGTGGTAAAGAAGTTCTTTTCGCCGGGACATATGAATCGCACGTTTTTAAGTCGGCAGGCGAACCAGCACTACGGAAGTTCCTTTGGCTCATACGAACTGAGCTAAACGCTCGGTAATCACTCGCTTTACGATTTGAGTCTGCTTGGTAGTTTTATATTTATTTACCCAGTCGACGTCGCGATAAAACGTTTCACGCAATGCATTATCCCAGTATCCCTTATTTATGATGAGTAAGTAGGTATTTAGTAGAACCTTGTAGTTTTGAATAAACTCTTCCCTTGACTTTGGGTTTTTTACCAGGGGACCGACTTCTATTCCGCAGTGGTAGAATGCCGCAGCCAGAGCTCCGCCATGACACATTCCATCGTCTTCTTTGTATATTAACTGGCATTCATACGTACCCCAAACATCATTATTATCATTTATGTAGACGTAGTGACCATCCTCAGTGTTTCCTTTGAAACAGATTGTGTTTCGGTAACTTCCATCGGGTCTTGGACCTTTTCCATCCAGCCAGTTATCGTCATACACATCTTTCTTTTCAGAGATAATGGTATCGCCACACCCTGCTTGGTCCAAGACAAGTTTTAAGGTGTCGGGGTTCATGAACTGCCACATATTGTCATACATCTGATCGCGAAATGTACTGGTCAATAGCCGTTTCCTCGGATTGGTAGGCATATTTATACACCTAAAACGGAAAATTCGCAAGACTCCGAAAAGGGACCAGATATAATGGTGTTCCTGCAACCATGCGACTGGCTTGAAAGTGATTCCAACTTCAAGTATGTCGTAGACTTATTTGGGCGGACGCAAGATAACGAGGTGGCTAAAGTTAGATTGACAGGCTTCCGCCCCTACTTTTATTTGAAGAGCAGTTCCGAGTCGACGGAACAGCTTCACAACGCGCTGGAAAAGTATTCGCAGAAGCGGATGAGCGACATGAAACTTTCAAAAGAGTTGAAGTTGGACGCCATGCGCGGATTTACGGACTTGGCGCCCATCAAGGTTTGGAAGCTGAGCTTCCCTGCTTTGTGGATGCTAAAGGTCGCGGTGAAGACCTTGAAGCAACCAGAGTTCCGAGTCAACGGGCGCCAAGTTTACCAAGAGGACATTTACGAGAGTAATTTGCCTCCTTACATTCGCATGTTTCACGAGCTGGATATCGCCCCTGCTTCGCCTGTGGAGTTTGAGGCAGAGGATTATGAGCCCGAGGAGGAATCTAACGTGGATGTTTATTACGTTCTGGACTACAAGGACTTGAAGCCGGCTCCTCAAGTAAACATTCCTCTTTATGCGTGCGCCTACGATATTGAGACTTACTCGGACACCGGCAACTTCCCTGTAGCTACCAATCCTCTGGACGAAATCATTCAGATCGGAGTCAGTTTCCGCTACACAAACGATCTATTGAAAAACTGTAAGCGCTTCGTCTTCGTGAATCGCGAGTGTGCTCCTTCAGCAGACCCTTCGGTGAAGTTTGTGAGCTGTATCAGCGAACGACAACTTCTTGATCAGTTCCAAAAGTGTATTCATCGCGAGAACCCCGACATTATCTCGGGCTACAATACATTTGGTTTTGATGACGGATACGTGGCAGAGAGGGCAATCAAGCATAAGCTGTATTTGAAGCTAGGTCGTGCTTCCATAAGTCAGTGGAACGTATTGGACCTGGACAAATACGCTGTGACTGAAAAGAAGACCTTTGAGCTCGCGAGCGGAAAGTTTGAGGTTTGCTACCTCCAGGTTCCTGGGCGCTTGTGCATTGACCTTTTGCTGAGTGTGCGTCGCGAGCAGAACCTGGACTCTTACAAACTTGATAACGTGGCTACCACTTTCCTGCGCGACAAAGTTCTGAAATTCGAGAAGCTCTCGGACAATAAACTCAAGATTACGACTAAATCAACTCGCGGTTTATTTGTGGGCAACCTGGTCCGCTTCGACATTGTTACCAACACCATCAACCCTTATCGTGAAGGCGAAAAGTTTGAGGTCACTGAAATTGAGGGCAAGACGTTTACGATTGTATCTCAGAAGCCAGTTCTGGAAGAGCTTTCTGCGGACGAGAAGACTAAGTTGGAATGGTCTTTCGGCAAGGACGACACTTCGGTGGTGGAAATGTTTGAGTCGCACAATGGCACGCCCGAAGACCGAGCCAAGATCGCCAAGTATTGTATCCAGGACTGCGACCTGGTCCTGACGCTGATGGCGAAGCTGGACACGATTGTCAACGCGCGCGGAATGGCGGACGTGTGTCGGGTTCCCATTCAGTACATCTTTCTGCGAGGGCAGGGAATCAAGATTTACTCGGCGGTGGTGTACAATGCTTCCAAGCGCAACCAGATTATTATGACGCAGGGCGGGTTTGAGGGAGACTCGTCTTATGAGGGCGCGATCGTGCTGCCCCCCAAGATCGGCATGTATCTGGACCAACCTATTCCCGTTCTTGATTTTAACTCCCTGTATCCCTCGAACATGATTGCTTTTAACCTGTCGCCAGACACGCTGGTTTACGTAAAGAGGTATGATGAGCGGGGCAAGAAGATTTCGCAGGAAGGTCCAGATGGCGATGACTTGAAAGCAAAGGGATATGTCATCGATGAGATTTCCTATGACTCTCACGACCCCGAGGGGCGCACGACGTGTGGGTTCGTTCAGCCGACGTCCGATCCTCGCACAATCGGGATGCTGCCTATGACGCTGGACATCCTGCTTAAAAAGCGAAAGGAGACGCGAAAGTTGATGGAGACGACGGAGGACGAGTCTCAGAAATCGGTGCTGAACGGACTCCAACTTGCCTACAAAGTTGTTGCTAACTCGGTGTATGGTCAAGCGGGCTCGCGAACCTCGGCTATTCGCAAGATTGAGGTGGCGGCTTGTACGACTGCGGCAGGGCGCGATCGCCTCCAGTTCGCCAAGAGCATTATCGAGACCGAATACGATGGCGAGATTGTTTACGGGGACACGGACTCCATCTTCATCAAATTCAAGACCACATCTTTATCCGAATCCATTGAACTTGCAAAAAAGGCGGCTGACCGAATCACTTCGCTTTGCCGGCGCCCCTACAAGATTGAGTATGAGAAGACCTTCTACCCCTTCATCCTATTCTGCCGCAAGCGTTATGTGGGCATGATGTACGAGGACGATACCTCAAAGTGTAAGCGGAAGACCATGGGTATTGCATTGAAGCGCCGGGACAACGCACCTATCGTAAAGGACATCTTCGGGACCGCGCTGGACTTACTGATGGAGAAGCGGGACATCAAGCTCGCTTTCGATCATGTCAAAAAAATGCTGGTGGACGTCATGCAGAACAAGTTTCCGCTGGAAAAGTTTGTGATTACGAAGCAGCTGCGGGACGACTACAAGAACCCAGAACAGATCGCCCATCGTGTATTGGCTGACCGCATGGAGCAGCGGGACGCTGGCAACAAGCCTCAGGTCGGGGACCGGCTTTCGTTCGTGTTTGTGGCTGGTCGCACGGGCAAGCAGGGCGACCGCATTGAGCATATTGACCACGTGAAAGCCAAGAATCTTAAGGTGGATACGGAGTTCTATATCACCAACCAGATTCAGAATCCACTGGCTCAGCTGTTTGCGCTGGCGGTTGAGCAGCTAGACGGATACAAGCCGCGCGTTTACCGGGAGTATCCGGATCTGGACGAGGAGCAGCAGACGTTGAAGACGCTGGAGCAGAAGGAGAAGGACTTGGACTCCATGTTGTTTATGGGCGCGTCCTATTTGAACAAGCACAAGCGCGGAGCTATGGACAGATTCATTATCCGCTCGTAGCCGTTTTCAAGAAAGACTCTTAGTCATGTAAATGAATGACACAATGCTGAATATCATTGAAGGACTGGTGGAAAGCCGGCAGAACTTTTTGAATGATCGCACAATTCGCGCGATTCCTTTTCACCAGCGGGGACAAAACATTTATCAGTTCGTCCTCAACGAGCACTATATTCTGGAAACAGCCAGTCGCATTTACAACAACAACCTGGCTATTCGGAACGCGGCGGCGACTCTGATTACATTCAATATGCCCAACGCGAACGAAACGACTTTTATGGACCCGGTGATCGTGTCGGCTACGCGCGAGCAAATTACCAGTTCGCTGGAAGACTGTCCAAACGCCACGCACCAGTGCTCTATCTGCCAGGAAGCGAATAACGCCACAAGTGCGCGCATGCGGCAGTGTGGACACATTCACCACCGCCGGTGCATTGAGGAGTGGCTGGCTATGAGTGTTCGGTGCCCGGTGTGTCGCCACGATATCCGCGAAGCGGGTCCGACAAACCAAACATTTTTTGCCGCATCACAAACATCTTCTCCACCGGCAAGCCAGTAGGTGGGACACTATACTTGGGTATTACATCTGACTCACCATACTGGGATCGGTGCATCATTCGCCTCACATCGTGCTGGCACTCTTTCAACAGCTGCGAAATGTCTTTGCCCGGAAACAATGTTTGTAAATCAGTCGCTCTTGGGGGGAAGCATCTTAAACACTCAATGGACTCCGAATTTCTCTTGAAAATGGTGGGTAGCTCATTACCGGTACACAGAATAGGCACCTTGCGATCAGAATCTTTGATCCAAGCCATTATCTTGCTTTGGGCGTGCGGATCGCTGCCATCTACTTCGTCAAAGATGACGCACGTCTTGCGCTTGGGTTGCCCGAGAAGCAGAGAATGGATGTTTACTGCGGACCTACACGCGTTCTTAATTTTTTCCACGTCTTCGAAGGAGCGGATAGAGCGAGAAGCATTGATTTCCAAAGGGTCAAATCCACAGGAGCGGGCGGCGCACAGAGCAAGCGTGGTCTTGCCGATTCCTGGAGGACCACTCAACATAATGGCTTTGGGAAACGTGTTTGAATTTAGGTATTTTTTCAGGGATACTTTGATTTCGTCGTGGCCCACAACTTCTTCTAAGGTGGTGGGGCGCAACGTTTCGGAGTCCATTAATGCTTTATCTTAGTATTGTGTAAGTCTTGAAAAGCCTACGACAGAGTAATATTCTGAGTATATTGTCCTTGGAAGTCATTGAATGCTATATTAACAGTATAGGTTCCTGCCTCAAATTGTCCAGAACTAGTGCTGCTGCTATTGCCCGAACCGTCTACTATGCCGGTCCCACTTTCGCTATCGATAAACCAAATATACGTTGAGTCCGGATTTGCTCCCGTAATAGAACAGCTGATCCGAGAAGGGAGGCTACCCGATACTTGTGACGGGGTCAGCACTATATTAGTTATATTAAACTCCGGTGCGCCGCCACCTTGACCCGTATTCGCGTTCGGAACAATTTCAATTCGAACAGCCCCGGAGTAAGAGCCGACAGTGGAGCCACTAGCGTTACCGTCTCCATCAAATTCCACCATTCCAGATTCAGCATATCCTTCCGGCGCAGTTTCGTAAGCCTTCCAATAACACTTTGTGTTCGGATATCCTTTGGTGATGGAAAATCCGACCTGGGAAGGAGCGCTACCTGATAGCGGTGCTCCGGTGACCACGCATTCCGCGTTGGTAAAAAACGGCATAGTTATGGGCTGTCCATAGTCAAATATCGCAGTAACATAGCCGGGCCCGGCTTGGTATACATCGGTGCTTGTGAACGAATAGTTTCCTTCACCATCTATACTTTCCTGAATGGAAGGTCCGCCGTTGATAGAATACGAAAAACTACTATTGGGCTGTCCACCGTAAACATTCATACCTAGCGGCGAAGGAGCCCAGTTTGGAGGACCAGCGCTGAATATTGCGTTATACTGGTAAATAG
>Ga0114963_10000212_pt1 | contig 37784 bp, 32 predicted proteins | sample C_131016_EF_Meta_FD_87019 | JGI IMG/M metagenome (GOLD analysis project Ga0114963, IMG submission 87019) | Freshwater microbial communities from Lake Croche, Canada to study carbon cycling - C_131016_EF_MetaG | ecosystem: Environmental > Aquatic > Freshwater > Lake | place: Lake Croche, Canada... | reverse complement strand
GTACATAGTTTGCGTTTAATGTGCTAAATATCTGCGATAATGTTCGCGATGTATTTTCTAATGGAATACGCGTATTATTTCGAGGCGCGGTCTCGAAAAAGGGGGGTAATGAATTATTTGAAGAGTCCCGATTACGGTCGACGGCCAAGTCACGGTTACGGTCGACGGCCAAATCCCGGTTACGGTCGACGGCCAAGTCATGACGACATACGGGACATCGCGTATCTCGTCTAAACCAAATATCAAGAGCCGTTTTTTTGAATGTATGACCACAATGCCGAATACGAATTACCTGGTCATTTTCGACAAAAGTTTCCATCGTAATTGGACACGTCATTTCACCCATTTCTTCTGTATAGGTCAATTCTTCAGTCTCTCGATAAACTATCTCCGCCCATGAGGTCCGACTATTACTACTCACCGTTCGACTAGAATATGGATATATCATATAGGATAATATGGCGGTTGTCATCGATTGAATACTATCGTCGGTTCCCCGGCCTCTGTTTCCAGCGGCATCGTTTTCCGTCTCATCCAATACATCACTCTGTCGGGGCGTCTCTTGCACGGGAGCACTCGTCGAACCTTGATTTCTATATGTATGTTCATTGCTAAAGGTATTGTAATTATGTTCTCTAGGTGGCTCATGCTCAACTGTAGGTGGCTCATGCTGACCTCTAGGTGGCTCATGCTGAACACGATTACCATATGGATTATTCGATATACTGTAATTCTGTGCCATATTAAGGTGATAAATATCATTAATAAGGAATTGCATATTTGATTGGTATTCCAACATATTCAAATTATAGCCCCGAACTAAGACGTTCAAAATATTTGTCGGATGCACCATACGTCCATTACGGCTCGTATCGTTCAAATAGCGATTATAGGCCGCATTGCGCCGGAGTGGATACCCATATAAATAATCGGTTTCCTGACCCTGAAACCCCAAATCAGGCGACCATCCGCGAAACCCGTCTTGTTCACCGTTTGTATTATTGTTCATAGATAAATATAAAGATTTAATGATAATACATAAAAGAGACTCTTTATATTATTATGGACTTAACAAAATATCAAAAGAAGGGCTATACTGGCTTGGCCAATCTTGGTAATACGTGTTTTTTGAACTCCGCTGTCCAAGTATTGAATCATACATATGAATTGAATGCGTTTTTGGAATCAAAGTCCTATACAAAACACCTAAAGGAAATCCCCGATACGAAAATTGTGGAGGAGTGGTTGGACTTACAACGCGTTATATGGAGTAATAATGGCGTCGTTTCGCCCAATCGTTTCGTTTATAATATACAACGTTTAGCAAAAGATAAGAATCGCGAATTATTCACAGGATGGGCGCAAAACGACATGCCCGAATTCCTCCTTTTCATGGTGGAGTGTCTACATAATAGTATTTCGCGAAGTATCAAAATGCGTATTTTAGGGAATGTGGAGAACGACACCGACAAAATGGCCACTGCCTGTTACGGGATGTTGCGCGATACGTATGCCCGTGAATATTCCGAAATAATGGACCTATTTTATGGTATTTCCGTATCCGAAATCGCGTCGATGGACCGCGCCATTGTCCATTCGGCAAAACCGGAGAGTTTTTTCATCTTAGATTTGCAGATATTGCCGAATATGCGAACCCTATATGATTGTTTCGACGCATTTACACAAGTCGAAACGCTGGACGGGGATAATGCATGGTTCAATGAGAAAACGGGGCAAAAGGAGGACATACAAAAACGCATGACATTCTGGAATTTCCCTAAAGTATTGATTATTACCCTGAATCGGTTTTCCCCCTGTGGTCAATATAAACTCAATAATTACATCGATTTCCCACTTACGGACCTCGATTTGTCGAAATACGTGAGTGGTTACAATGCCCATAAATACAGATATGATTTATATGGGGTATGCAATCATTCGGGCAATGTCAATGGTGGGCACTATACCGCCTATGTGCTAAATGCCTCTGATGAATGGGTCTATTATAATGACACTTGTGTAGATGTCATCGACTCGGGAATCGTGGTTTCACCCCAGGCTTATTGTTTGTTTTATCGCAAAAAAATAACGTAATATAATATATTATGGGTGAATCAAATAGTGATACGGCAACAAAAACGAGTAATGCATTGTCGGATTTATTTTCTCAATCAAATGTCGCCCTTGCCGTCATCTTTTTAGTGACTTATGCGGTAATATATTATGGTATTGGACATTACTATAATCGCGAAACGAATCCGGCGGGTGCGCAAGTCGCTCTATCGCGGTCAATCGACGTCTTTCTTTGTATAACATTTGTAGTGATTGTTATATTTACCTATTTGTCTTTATCCGAATATGACAAAGACCATTTAGTCGTATATTCTTTGAAATGGACGAGGGATTATTTCGATGATCCACGAACCATTCTCTATCTGATTTTCTTCATCATACTTTTTTATATGTTGGTCTATTTGTGTGGTGTTCCGATGACAAATGAGACGCGACCGATGACAATTGGCCTATTGGAAAGTAAACTGTGGATATTATTGGCAATACAAATTATTCTGACTTTTTTCCAGTATGTATTCGGTATAAAGGTGGTCGACCTGATTATAGGTGATTCTTTGATGAATTGGTGGAACAATGTGTCGTCAAAGGCAAAAAAGGCATTAGATATATCGGGTCAGGACACTGACATATGTGGTAATAGTGTCAATAAAAAAAATACAACTACATCAAAAAACGAGGTATTCAATGTATCATCCAATTTGTTTACGTATGATGATGCGGCGGAAGTGTGTAGTGCACTGGGTGCCAAATTAGCGACCTATGACCAGGTCGAGGAAACCTATAACAATGGCGGCGAATGGTGTAATTACGGTTGGTCGGCTGACCAAATGGCGCTTTTCCCCACACAAAAGAGCACATGGAATAAACTGCAGGAAACGGAGAATCATAAAAACGATTGCGGGCGACCCGGAATTAATGGCGGTGTCATTTCAAACCCTTATATGATGTTCGGTGTCAATTGTTATGGTAAAAAGCCCCCGGGAACTGTTTCCGAAATAGCTACTATAAATGAGCCTGCCGCAGTAAAGACCCCCGATTTAGCGGATTTAATAGCTCAGGCCAAGATAAAATTCTGGCTAGACAACTCGGGAAGTATGTTGAAAATTAACTCATATAATAAAACCGACTGGTCGAGATACTAATGAATGTATTATAGTGTTTATATAATACATTTGGGTAATACAATTGAAAGGGCACTTATTTGCCCGATTTATGCGTTTTACGTTTCACATCATTGCCGTCATGCCGTTTCTTAGTATTTCGCGATTTATGATTTAATTTGATGTCGGCAACGTAGGCAAACAATCGATTAAATGAGTCGTCGTCGATTTCGTCCCCGTCCTTTTCTATAATGTTTTTTGTATACCGTGCTCCACCTATATATTTACTGGCGATGTAATCCAGGCTTCCAAGAGGAGAACTTAATCCCTCTAATGGACCACATCCTCCTCCTTTTAAGACATCCGGGTTCTCGGTACTACCTCCACTCACTAATTTAATCTCCATTCCTTCTTGGTGCTGCGTATCCTGCATTTATATAGATTATATGTATAAAATAATGGTCTTGATATTACGTATTACCTAAGATATATACAAAATGTAGGCATATATAAATGGAATCTAAGAATGAAACGCGTGTAACCACGAAGACACCGACCAAAGAATTAGTCGAGCAGGTTCAGCGTTGGGTCGCCCTCGACGCCCAATTGAAAAAGATTAACGAAAAGACGAAAGAGTATCGCGAAATGAAGTCTCGAATAGGGACCTCTATAATGACCTATATGAAAACGAATCGATTAGAAAATACAAAGATTGATATTTCGGATGGTCAAATCAGATTGGCGGAAAAGCGCGATTATTCGCCCCTCACCTTTACCTATATTGAAACCTCGCTCCATAAGATTATACCAAACCAAGAACACGTTGAATATATAATACAGTATTTGAAGGATAATCGGGAGGTGAAAGTGAGCTCGGAGCTTAAGCGCACTTAGCGCACTTGTAACCTTAGTGGATTATCCATTTATCTTTGTATAATACTTGTCTATGATGCTTTCTTTCATGGGTGATGGAGAATAGGTCGAATTATCTATGACGGTTGTGCAATAATATCTCTCTTTACTAAGACCGGTTTCATCATAAAAGGTGTCATAGACAAAAAGAATAACGCGTTTGAATGTTTCGTCTGTTTTTAGTTTGATGACATCTCCCTCTGAGTATTTGGGGGCACTGACTTCCATCTAGCAAACAATATAAAAATACATTTATATTGTTTCGGGTTTCGGTTTTACCAATCTTAGAAAAATCAAAAAACTTGACCTACCGTGGGTTTAAAAACTCGACCCAAATGCGCCACCCAACACCGCATTCGCCGCCATCGGTCCCATGTATTCCATCGGTCCCTGTGCCGGTCCAGCCGAGCCGCGCATCATCGTATCATAGGTCTCGCCACCACCACCTTGACGCGTCGAGACGACCGGAGCAGGTGGGAAAACAGTATTCTGGGTCTGAGAATTGTCTAAATAATCCGCCTGGCTGGGGGTATGGTTCGACGCATTGCCCCCTCCTCTACTAGAATGCTTGCCCGACTTTTTACCCGATGAATCCGTGCCATCCCATAAATCGGACAATCGGTCAACCAAGATATTGACCTTTAGACCCAATTTCGTCTGAATACTAAGAACAATCACCAAGAAGGCGAGAATAACATTGGTCAGAGCCAAGGTCTCGTATTTGAACCCACTGTAGGTAGGGAAATAGGTAATAATACGATGTATCACAACAATACCGCAAAACATGACAATAATTTGTATCAATATTTCGACTAAAAGCTCTAGGGACGACTTGTCGACATCGGCCTCGGGAATAAATCGCTGTATTAGTTTATTCAATACAACAATTGGTATAATAGCTAAGACGGCGTATTGTACAACATTAAATATTTCGGCCTTTCCCTCCTCATTCGTGGAAAACACGTGGTTCAAAAACGTCTTTTTATGAATATCTTTGGTTTCTTGCAAAATATCCATTCAATTGACTATATGGTTTATTTAGAAAATATATAAATAGATTGGCTATATTCGATTATAGCATGCACGAGGAAACCCAATATCTGGATTTAGTAAAAACGGTCATTGAACGGGGGCATTTCGAACCGGGGCGGAACGGCAATACATATTCTATATTCGGCACCCAAATGCGATTTTCGCTAAACGATGGCGTCCTCCCATTATTGACGACCAAGAAATTGGCGTGGAAAACGTGTTTCCGCGAATTATTATGGTTTATCCGCGGCCAAACCGACAACCGCATATTGAATGCTGCGGGGGTCCATATATGGGACAAAAACGGCACTCGCGAATTCTTGGACGGTCGGGGTCTGAATCATTTAGTCGAAGGGGATTTAGGACCGGTTTATGGACACCAATGGCGGCACTTTGGTGCCGAATACGGGTCATGCGAAGACGATTATATGGGTAAGGGTGTGGACCAATTACAGCAAATCATAGACCAATTAAAAGACCCAGAGAAGCGGGGGTCGCGACGTTTAGTCATGACGGCATGGAATCCCATCCAACTAGATGAAATGGTATTGCCGCCATGCCACGTGTTGGTCCAATTCAATGTCCGCGATAATAAGTATTTATCGTGTTCATTGTATCAGCGGAGCGGGGACATTGGTTTAGGCGTACCGTTCAATATCGCATCGTATTCGTTTCTGACGCATCTGTTGGCCCATCATTGTGGTCTGGTGGCGGAAGATTTCGTCTATACTTTAGGCAATGCACATATATATGAAGAACACGTGGAGGCCCTCCGCGGACAGTTATTGCGCGACCCCCTGCTTTTTCCTAAAATACATTTTATCCGGAGCCGCGAAAAAATCGACGATTATGAAATTGAAGACGTCGAATTTCTAAGACCATATGTATCATGTGACCCCATAAAAATGGATATGAAAGCATAATCAATATATGGAGACAATGCGTTTAAAGGACATACTAAAAGTCATTTAGAATAATATATAAAAATGAGTAGTGCCAATGCCGCTGCTAGAAAAAGAAGAGCCGGTCCACTTCCCGAACCAATACAAACGAGACAACCAGGACAAGGCGTCCAATCTGCGCCTACTCCTTCAACAGGTCCCGCTGGCGCTGCTCCCGCAACTGGTCTTACCCTCCCCCAAGTAATTTCCATTTTGGACAAGCGTATTACCGTCTTAGAAAAGACGGTTAAAGATGGCGTGCCTTCTCTTCCAACCGCGCCACAACAAGTTGTACCAACGCAATCGCAGGTGCAATCCAATCAAAGTATTATGGACGAATTCAATAGCCGTTTCGAGCTTTTAGCCGATGAAATCGCCAATATGAAGAACATTGTCATTTCTCTCCAATCCTATACAATGGATGTGAATAAGGTCTTGATGGAAGAACGTATTCAAATACTTTCCGAAGTGGCCAATACGCCCCTAACAGGTGTAGTAGGTGCGGACAATACGGAATCACTATTACCTGATTCCAACGGAGAAGAGACTTTTCAATTAGGTTTAGAATCTGCAGCAGATGCAGATGCAGTGGGGGTATAATATTAGTTACAAATCATATAAATAAATATACAAATACTATATTATTAGAATTATGAGCCAGACCCCCATTTTGGAATCTTTAGGGAAAATAAAGGACGATTTTTATTCGAATGAATCCAAAAACCTAATATTCAAAAAAGACCAAAAAAACCGGATTTCGAATGCTATTTTACAAGAATATAATTTAGACGTATTGTTGTCGAATACTATATATCGAATCGGTGATACAAATCGCATCTTCGTGGATTACAATGTATTTAAGATGTATGTCAATGAGTCCATTGAATCGCACGTGGTCGATTATCTGATTAATAAAATGTTGGAATGCGTGCGTCTGTTTGGGGCGTTTGAAATACACATCGACTTGAACGGGTTTACAGTATCTGGCTTAGAACGATACAAGCTTTCGTTGCAAATGTTTTATATGAAATGTTGTAGTAAGAGCGAGGAAGCGGCAGTGGAATTCGAAAAATCGTTGATAAAATTATGTATTTATAATACACCCTCCATTATGAATTCGATTAATCAATTATTTAGGAATATGATTAGTTCCGAAACAAAGGGGAAGATATTCTATTTTACAAAGGCGGAATCGAAGAATAAACTGGAGGCGCTTTTGAACAAATAAATTGGTCCTACCATAAATATATTCTTTGTTATATATATAAAATGAATTGGGTCGTGACTCTTTATTCTGCACTTCTTTTCTTTGTTCTAACCCCGAATGTGCTATTGCGTCTTCCTACCAAGGGCAGTGTTCGCGTCGTTGCTCTAGTCCATGCCCTGGTGTTCGCTCTTATCTTCCACTTTACCCACAAGTTGGTGTGGCAGGCCAGTGTCTCGATGAGTCTACCTTCAGCACATGCTGTTGCTAAGAAGGAGGGATTCAACGGTGCTGGTAAGGGTGCTGGTAAGGGTGGCGCTGGTCTTGGTCATGGTGGCGCTGGTCCTAGTGCTGGTCCTACAGGTAGAGGACCAGTATAAAATTGATTCTATTTTAAGCATCCAATAGACAAGTAATATCCAATACTTGTCTATATTTATAATGTCCCCCTATAAATGTGCATATTGCCAGTCCAATACCCATTTGATTCATCATTGTAAAGACCCCTCTATTGAAAAGCTCCATGAAGAGACGATGGAATTCGTCGCCGTTTCGAATTACGCTTATTTTGACAATCTCTATATTCCGTGCTTGCTAAAGACCTATACGACTATCCAATTACGCGTTTTGGGGTACAAATTTCGAATTAAACTCACATCGAACGGAGAAGCCACATACAAACACTTTATAGCCGAATTAGCGGAAAAATACTACGAATCGATATACGATGATGCAATAAGCATACGGATTATTCGCGGGATGACAGAATCGCGGCTAGAAACCTGTTTAGAACTCGCGGTAAAATATTATATGTATAACTTCCCCGACGGGGACGACGTGGACGAGGACATCAAAGATTACACACGGCGGTATATCTACGAACTGCGACCCAATTCGTTCAAATATGACATAGTCGCTTATTTAGACGAAACGGGGGTAAATACCGGCATAAATGTCGGGGACAATTGCAGTATATGTTTAGAGAAAATGGAAAAAGAAACGCTGGAATTCGACTGTAAACACGCGTTTTGCACGCCATGTGTCATGCAATATTTCGAAAAGTTGAACATCGATGACCCCACATGCCCCCTTTGTCGAAATGACATTTTCGCAGTGAAATCGAGCGACCGCCCCAGCGTCAAGCAGTTTATGTATAAATGGTGCAAACATCAGGTCAATTTGGTTGTGGAGCAACATATCCAGCCCACAGAGGATGAACCATCTATAGTAGAATCAGAGCATGTTACGGACATCCATAAAGTCGAGGAGACACCCGCGCCAAAGTACAGTCTATTTCGTAGATTATTGTCATTTATAGTCAAACCACCCTGTATATAACTATAAAATTGATTCGAAAAGTATTTAGAATAGAATACAAATAAACAGAGCCCCCCTATACACACTATAATGAACATTGTCATCCACAACCAACAGAAATCGGAATGCTTCGCCGCAATATTCCAGCATATCAAACTCATGACGGACAATATCAATATTGTCTTCGACCAAGAAAAGATGTATGTGCAATCGATGGACAATTCGCGCATTTCCATCTTCGAAATTACAATTCCGCGCACTTGGTTCGACGAATACACAATCCCTGAGAATGTATCGGGGATTACTATCGGCATCAGCTCGACGATACTCTTCCGGATACTCAATATACGCGATAAAATGCAATCCACTCACCTAGTCTATTCGACCCTGGACGACTCGGACAAACTCTTCGTCCATTTCCTGAGCGATGCAAAAAGTATATTCGACAAACACTTTGAAATACCGCTTATGGAGATGGAGAGTGAGGTCATGTCAGTGCCCGATTTCGAATATGCGGCGGAGCTGTCGGTATTGGCACCCTATTTCGCCAATATCATCGGTCAGCTCAAACTGTTCGGCGATACATTGGAAGTCCAGTGTTCGGAAGATAAGATAATGATGTCGTCGACCACGACGGAGAGTGGCAAAATGTCGGTGGAAATCGGCATCGACGATTTGACCGAGTTCGCCATCGAGGAGGACGCGGACCTCCACCTTTCATTCAGTCTCACCTATTTGCACAATATTTGTATGTATAATAAGCTGGCCAAGAATATTGACATCAAACTCAGCAACAATTACCCGATGCGGGTGGATTACGATATTGGCGAGGGGGCAAGCATCAAGTTCTATTTAGCGCCGAAAATCGAGGACTAGATATACGTTTTAATTTATATTATAGATTCATTGCATACCATATATAATATGAATTACCTAATTACTTTTTTCATTTTCCTATTAGTCACCCTTTTGTATATTCATATTACGGCCCAATACAAAAAAGGCGAGCATTTAGAAATATATGAAATGGACTATACGACCAATCGGGCATTACAAGATGTATGTGACATTCGACAACCCGTCATTTTCGATTTCATGCCCGTTTACCCCGACTTATTTGCCGAAACGGCGTTGGCTAAACTTGCGCGGAAAACGGAAGAGGAGGTCCAAATATACGATACGAATGATTATTGGAAATCCGACGATTCCGTCGATTCGGTCACTTTGCCGTTCAAAACGGCGGGGGCGCTTTTAGACGCCGATGACGCCGGCCATTTTTTCAGTGAGAATAATGGCGACTATTTAGCCGATTGTGGTATAGAGGATACGATACAGACACTGGGGACGTTTTTCCGTCCGCAACTGACCGTCATGTCGGACTACGATGTGACGTTCGGGTCGACGGGTGCCTATACACCATTACGACATCATTGCGCGAGTCAGAAACTCGTCATTGTAATTCGGGGGAAACTCCGGGTTAAAATGACGTCTTGGAAAAATGAGAAATATTTAAATCCTATATGTGATTACGAAAAGGGGGAATATAAATCGCGCCTAAATCCGTGGAATCCCCAAGAAAAATACCGGATTGAAATGGAAAAGCTAAAGTTCTTGGATTTCGAAGTGGGTGAGGGATATATATTGTATATTCCGGCATATTGGTGGTATAGTATCCAATACCATTCCGACACTTTGAGCGGCGATTTGTGTAATACGGTAAATGTGACGTATTATACGGCGTTCAATCGTTTAGCACATTTGCCCGAAACTGTTCGTTATTTCCTAAATCGTTCGAATCATACCTCTTCGGAATCGGATGTAAATATGCGGAAAATAGATTCGGAAAAAAAGGATTCGAAAACGGATATAGTTGTATCTGAAACGGAAAATATAGACAGTAGTGGAAATGGGTCGACAACTAGCGATTAATTTTATATAAACATACGGTTGTATTTACAAGAGGTATGAGTGCAAATAATGTATTTTTCATTATACATTATTTTGAAAATTTGTTCAAAGGATTTGACAAGATAGACTTGTCATTCCACATGGTCCAGATAAACCCACACCCCTGCCTGACGGACCCGATGTTCCTGACGTTCCTGTCGGACCCGATGTTCCTGACGCTCCTGTCGGACCCGATGTTCCGGACGTTCCTGACGTTCCTGTCGGACCCGATGTTCCGGACGTTCCTGACGCTCCTGATGGACCCGATGTTCCTGATGTTCCTGACGCTCCTGTCGGACCCGATGTTCCGGACGTTCCTGATGGACAGACCGACGACGATGAGCCATATGCACCAGAAAGTCCCACTGGTCCCGAATTGAAACCAACCTCCCCATTCTTAGGCCGAAAGTAAAACGAGGCAAAGTTGCCATATCTTTCGGCCAAAGTACGCCTATCATTCTGATAGACGACCGCATCCGCACGCTCACCTTCCGGCTGACCTGTCTCGACCAGTTCGAAATCGCCCAATACAACATTGAAATCGTGTGCAATATTGACCTTTAGTCGCAAAAAGAAGTCGTCTAACGAGACGTCGGTTCGCGACGTATATGTCTTTGTATTTGTAGTATATGCCTGTTTGATATAGTATTCCCCCTGTACGCCAGAATTGGTGGTGTTCATATTCGACATTATGCTATTGTTACACACATCCTATTTATATTATTTACAATCAATTTTATTGTTGAATATACGTGACCGGTATATTACGGCTTTTTACTTCCGCGCACTGCTCTTCGGGGTCATACTGAAATCGTGCATAGAATTCGTCGGAATCGGGGAATTCGACCCGTTTAGTCGAATGGTCGATAGTACCGCCGAATTGCGCGATGCGGTCGGCCCAGACCGGAGACAAGGAGGCGTAATATAGCCATTGTTCATTGTATTTCTTTGAAATCGACGTCCCGTCCGCCCTATACTGCACTTTCTTAGCTCGACCACGGATTGTGATACTAAGGGCGCCATTCCGAATAGGCATGTATAGGCACTCCTTTTCCAAGATTTTGGTCGAATCGTCGGTTTCATTGGTTCTATATTTGCGCCGAATTTGGTCGGCGTCGGCCACTATATAAATCCGGCGTTTTCGTTTTCTATCTAAAAGTGTCTGATTAGGCGTATAGGACGGCTTTTCTGCAATGACAATGCGCGACGAGCCATTGGATGAAAAGGCATACTCTAAACCACACATATTAATGACTATTGAAGCTAAAACGTCATCGCGACTATTGTCGGCGTGCCATTCGTGACAGAGACGGTTGAGGAAATTACCCAGTTTGGGGTCATGTGCTTCGAAATAGTCTTCATATAGCATCGATAGTATCTCAAACACCTCGTATTTGTAGCCGGAGTGATAGAGCTCAAATGCCCAAAATAGGGCGGGTTCGCGCTTCTTTTCTAAGATGGTAGCGATGAGTGAAATCTCGACTTCGTGTCGAATATACAAATATCGTGTAAATATAATGCCTGTCTTTGACTGGACAACCTTGCCTGTCTTTGACTGGACAACCGTGCCTGTCTTTGACTGGACAACCTTGCCTGGTTGCACAGTCTCCTCAATTTCAAATGTTACGTTTTCGCTCATTGTTGTGTGTGGATGGGTTGTATATATCGATATATCATGAAAAAGTATTTCAATTTTACGCACAGGAATATATTTTATTTGAAAATATATTGGACCCTATATGCATTAGCTACAATGGCGATTTCGTATACATCGACAACATACCCCGATATTTAGGCAAATGACGCGACCCTTCTGGATATACACCGTGACACTCAAAGTAGCGCAATGATTCGTATTGCATTCTATTTTCGAGGACACGCTCTCGCTCTCTATATAGTTTGCGCCAATGTCTCTGGAAAAGGCGGAGCCAAAACGTTTTCAGAATACACTGATGGGTTCCATCGGGAAGCAAATTTAGCCGGACAATTTCGATACTATTCTTGGGGACCCCCAACATCGCACTATAAACATATAGGTATTTTAGCACGAGTTTGATGGAGTATTTATAGAATACCCGGGGGCTCACCACCATTGACATGATATGGTCGGAGGCCTGCAAATGGACCGACGAAATGTAATATTGGTCATGTGTTTTATCTTGGTCGACTAGGTCCTCATCCTCCCTAAACATTTGGTCATAAGTCGATAATTGATTATATGCATCTACTTCTTCATTGTCCTCGACATCGGTCTCGTCCGATTCGTCCGATTCGTCCGATTCGGACGATGAATCCGTATAACCATTTATATGAACTAAATGTCCGAATTCGTCTAATACGTCGAATTCGCCTCGTTCAAACTCTTCTGTATAGTCGGAATCGTCCGAATATACACTACTACCGTCTTCATCCGACCAATATTCTTCCATTATACATGTTAGATAATATGTCGGGTTCGGTTTATATAGTTTATCGACCCTTTTTAGTAGACTTGGGGAATCTTCGTTTACCACCAACCTTCTTGGGTTTTCTAGTCTTTCTCTTTGTAGTCTTGGATTTTCTAGTCTTTCTCTTTGTAGTCTTGGATTTTCTGGTCTTTCTCTTTGTAGTCTTGGATTTTCTGGTATTTCGTTTGTATCTTTTACCACCATTACTTTTTTCGGACGTCAATTCTTCGTCAGATTTTTCGGACGTCAATTCTTCGTCAGATTTTTCGGACGTCAATTCTTCGTCAGATTTTTCGGACGCCAATTCTTCGTCAGATTTTTCGGACGCCAATTCTTCGTCGATTTCTTCTTCTTCATTTGTCTCAATTGGTGTAGGTTCGCCATTTTTACCGAGTAACTCACCGGTCGCTGCTGACAATACTGCCCCTGTTGGATTTTCTATCGCTTCTTTCAACAAATCTGGCGATAAATGTCCCAATACTCCACTTCCCGTATTAGCAGCATTATCCACCTCAGATGGACCTTCTAGTGTTTCACTCATTTTAGATTCAATCTATATAATAAGAAAATATTATATATAATTCACAAAATGGATATTTTCACTGTATTTGTAATTTAAAAATCAGACGAATAAATACACATTATATTATTGCATAGAAACGCGTTTTGTATGTCCACGTCCATATCCATACTTTTTCTTAGCCTGTTTTGCTAAAGTATATGCCCTTTTTCGATGGTCGCATCCGGCCTCCAATATAGAAAAATCGACGGCGGCCGATTTACCCCCCGTGACCGAGCTGGCCAAACGCGCTAAACCCCATGATTGGGCGGTCTGATTCGGCCTCGACCCCGACGAAAAATAGGCCCCCTCCCCCTTTCGCACTATTTTACGCAGTGCCGACACTGAGCACCCCGTTGCTTTGGCAAGGGCCGGATTCGGCATAACAACGTCGACCCCATACATTTTCTTTGCATCTGTAATATGGTTTGATTTGCGGCTATGGAACGACGGTACTTCTCGACGCGTATAATATTTTCCACGCTTATATAATCGACGCGATTTACGCAATTCTCTCGATTGTTTGGCGCGGTCCGATAATGACAGACCAAATGGCAAATATCGTACAGGGACCTTCATTTGTATTATCTATAGATAATTGCGATTAAAGAATCAATGGCATTTTATGTTGTGAGTGTGGGGGGGGCATCGATAATATTATATCTGCTTGTTGTTTGTCTGGACTTAGACATAGAAAATATATAATTTAATGATTCTAAATATTATTTATTTGAGGGAATAGATTATTCTGAATTAAATCAATTTGCAAATAATGAAAAAATCAAAGTATACAATGTTATATTAAATGATAAAATAGAAGAAATAAATTGGTATCAAATGAAAAATACCGGAGATTCTATGTTTAGAAAAAAACAACTCATTTCAAAAATTGCGACATTATACACCTTTTCTCATTTAAAACGCCCATATTATTAGGCAAATGCGGTTGCAATAAAATAATAATATAATAGTATTTATATATTATTTATATATAAAATGGAAAATATAATACACAAGGTAAAAAATAATTCTTATACAACTTCTACTACTTGGAGTGAATTTACAAAACATTTAGAAAGATATTTAATAAATGGTGATATGGATTTATATTTAATAAATCATATAGAGCCTCATGTTTTTAATTGGCCAATGGATAGTATTCAAAATAAACATCAATTACAGATATTAGAAAACGACCCAGAAAGTATATTTTATAAAACTCTAAAAGTTAATGACTATGGTCCTCAAGGTATACGCTTATATAAAAATACTCAACTAGACCGCGTCCAACAAGTTTGGAGTATTTATAACTTAGTAGAAAAGTTGAATTTTTCACTTGATAATGATGAAATTATTTTTGAATTTGGTGCAGGAACTGGACAAATGGCAGATGTTTTATCCGATTTAAATTTTAAGGGGAGACATATAATATATGATTTGCCGTTAATGACTGTTTTACAAAAACATTTTATTGATAAAAAGGTAATAAAAAACACGCATATTTTAGACGATGAAAATATAAATATTATAAATGGAACTAATTTTTTACCTTGTAATCAAATAAATAGTGAAAAATATGTATTAGGTTTACCAAATATAAATTTTATAGCAACATATTCACTTACGGAAACAGATATACACACCCGTAATAGATTTAGTGAATATATGATAGAGTTTTCTAGGATATATATTGTTTATTGGCCTGGTAAAAATGAAGTAGGTGACTATAATGATAATACCGAATATATTGAAATGATACAAAAAAAAATTGAGAAAACACATTATTGTTTTAACGATAATAATTTTGAAAATGGAAAAGTATTTATTGCTGTAAAAAAATCGTTGTAGCATGATGAAATCAAGATGAAATTCATACTATTGATTTACATTTTTTTCTTATTTTTTGTCGAATAAAATGGGCGTTTTAAATGAGAAAAGGTGTAAAAAGACCGACCATCGATTTGAATACTTTTATTATAGAAAATAATATTTTACAAGAATCAAAAAATATTTTAATTAAAATAGATTGTCAAGGTGCAGAAATACCTATACTTAAAGGTTCCGATTCTATTTTAGAAAAAACAGATTTTATAATTTTGGAAATACCTTTGTTCGGACAATATAATGAAGGTGTCCCCAATTTTTTAGAACATATTTCTTTTATGGATAAATTTGGATTTAATGCATATGATATAATTGACAACCATTATATTAATGGTTTTAATATGCAAATTGATATGTTATTTATAAACAAAAATCATAAATTCAATACTATTGTCAATGAATTGTTATTATAAATGATTAAAAATAACAATCAGAATAATGTGATTTTTATTTTTGATATTATGTTTGTCTTATTTTCCCTTTTCTTAGTGTGTTAATGTAATTACAACCAATTAATAGTGCCCGCTTCGACATTAATACAATATATTTGTATAAAAATAGACACAAAAAATAAGATGAACAATATATAAGGAAAAATGGAAAAACAGCCACTTTTATCACCTCCGGTACATCAATTGTATAAAGTGCATATATTCGGGCCAGACAGCCGGTTGAAAAAAACCGTCGTTTTTTCCGGCGGGTTTCAATATGCACGGGAGGACATATTTAGCGAGGAGGAAATCGAATATATCGAATTGGAGGGCATCGAAATCGTCTTTTCCGAATTGTTGATTCATCCCGACGATACAATCGGTACGGTGAAAACCAAGATGTTGGGGGAAATCGGCGGCGTTGCCTACGAGGAAATATATCTATATGCGAAAACGACCAGACGGCTTCACGTGCAGACCATATATGAAAATGTTGCGGCGGTTTCCAGTATCGCCGATGACCAAGAATTGTCAAATATGCAGTTCGTACAGCTCGTAAAGAATCTCGAAATCGCCGACGCGGTCGTCGCAGAACTGGATAAAAAGTCGTCCTATACCTATGACGACCTCCTACTTCTCGGTATTGACGGGGAAGATTGCGAGATAAATTGCGCCGTGGGAATGCGCAATATGGAGGGGGTCGATTATCTGTTTTCAGCGAGCCCCTTTGATATAATGAACACGGGTGCGACGCGATACGAGCCGCGGACACAAAACCCCCTCCTCCTATTCGACAACGAATTACTCCTAAATTACGGACCCATCTTAGAAAACAACCTCTATTGTTGTTTAGCCGAATCCGTTTATGAATATTCGTTCAATCGCGGTGTCGACGAGGCCTATTTGACTTCACTATACTATCCCCTTTTGCACAAGCGGGGAATCCGTGGGTCGACTCAATTAGTCGATGGTCGCGGTGACCTTTTGAAAACGGCGCATTTGCCTAAAGACCTATATCAATCCGTCGATATGTTTTATCACGTTTTCTATAACAAAACCGAGGAAATCCCCTATATTCGTCGCGGAATCCAGTCATTCGCCTTTTCGATAAAACCGTTGATGAAAACGGTCATCCCCTTAGAAACCGTCTTCAAACAGATACATGCTACGAAGGAAATGCCCCTCATTAAATACAATCCGGGTCTAAGACGTGAGAATATGTATCGCATATATTCCGAGTCCATTTCTAAGACGGGTAAGAAAATACCCTTTTTGAGTGAATCCGTGATGACCAAATTGTCTAAAGATATGGCGAAGGCGCGGCAAATATCGGTATATTTGTCCGCGGCCGATATATTCGTCGATTTCGAGCAAACGGGTCAAGTCATTGTCCGTGGCTCTTTGAAAACCCCCCTTTCTTATGGCGATTTGAATACCCTTTTAATGCGGGAATTAGAGCCGTTTATCAATACCATCAATTCAATGCTCTCGCAGCCCATACACAAATTAGAATCGATATATTTGGATTCGGTCAGTGTTCTCGGACTGAAATACGTGGCCGTTGTTCCACTGGATAAACTGCAAATCAAACCCTTCTTAGGTTGTATATCGAATGTATTTGAAGTGTCGAGTTATGATTTAGCAAAACAAATACAAATGAAATTCAAACGGGTGGCCAACTATGTCGAAATGGATGCTCAATCGGAGCTGATTACCAAGGTGTTGCGCGATACGAATAATTACCAAGAAGCCGCACAAATGCTGATGGTGAACTATCAAATGACCCAAGAGGAGGCGATTATACGTATTGCTAAATATACTACGGAATTCCAAGAATTGGGGGGTCGCATCTTAGACAATCCCGGCTTCCCCCTAATCATGCACGCCCCCGTGGGCAAGAATCAGTTGGTCGTCGAAATCGACAATATATTGTCAATGGAGTATTTGGACGTCCTGGAGATTTATTTGGATACGATGTTGCGTATTATATTGCCTTATCGGGGGAGCAATTATCCGTTGGAAGATATTACACGCCTATGTACAAAAACGGCTAAAACCGGCAAAAAGGCGGTGGCGGTGGCGGCGCCCAAGAGTAATGTGGTGGGAGTGACCGATATTGCCGAAATCAAACCGACGCGGAAAATACAACCCCTAAATTTCGATTTCGGGGAGGACGACGATATGGAAGACCTCGATATGGGATTCGGTACGACTATAGGTGCCGTTACGGGATTATCAACTGGAGAAGAGGAAGAGCAGGAAGAGTACGAAGAACCATCGGGTGCAGATTTAGACCAAGAGGATGTATTGGATGAAAACGAAGAGGTCGATGATATAGATTTAGGTGAAACCAATGAAGATGGTATTTATATTGATTACGACGAAGAGGTTGAGGAGGAAAAAGAACCGCCTAAAGATAGTGAAGTGGCTAAATCTGACCAAGATAAACCCGACAACACAGAAACGGAAAAAGAAGACGCCTCGATAAAACCCGAAGAAAAGGAAGACGAGGGTGAAGAAGATGAAGAGGAATCATCATCCGAAGAAGAAGAAGAGGAAGAGGAATCATCATCAGAAGAAGAAGATGAAGAGGAATCATCATCCGAAGAAGAAGAGGAAGAGGAAGGAGAAGAAGAATCGACTAAATCCGATAATAAGGATGTATCGGAAAAGGATGAAAAGGCAGAGAAAAAAGAAGAAGATGTATCACAAGAAGATGAATCAGAAGAAGAGGAAGCAGAACAAGAAGTAGAAGAAGAATCGACTAAATCCGATAATAAGGATGTATTGGAAAAGGATGAAAAGGACAATTCCGAAAAACCAAATGAAGAAGAAGAGGACGAGGAAGATTCCGACTCAGAAGGCAGCTTTTTTTATGCGGGGGACGAAGAGGAAGAAGAAGACGAAGAAGATAAACCCAACGAGAAAAAAGGAGGAGAAGGCACACCCACACAAGGCAATAATATCGACGGATTATCCTTATATCCAAATCCCTTTTTAAAACGCCTAAAGGAAAGAGATAGTGTCCTCTTTTTAACTAAGAAGGAAGGAAAATACAATTCCTATTCGAAATCCTGTCCCTCCAATATCAGTCGTCAACCGATTATTCTCACAGACGAGGAAAAAGCGGAAATCGACCGAACAAATCCAGGGTCTTATAGCAATCCCGTAAAATACGGCTCTGACCCGAAGAATCAATTTTGGTATATTTGTCCAAGATATTGGTGTATGTTGACGAACAGTTCAATTTCAGAGGAAGACGTCAAGGCGGGAAAATGCGGAAGTATTATACCCCCCGATGCCAAAAAAGTGCCTAAAGGAGCCTACGTATATGAATTCAATAGTCGGACAAAGGAACATATTACTACCGATGGGAAATATATCGAGCATTATCCGGGCTTCTTACCACCCGATTCACATCCGGATGACCAGTGCCTCCCCTGCTGCTTCAAATTACAACAAAATGCGAAAACCCAAGAATGGGAGATGTCCGCGGCACAGAAGAAGCGGCGCGATGTCTGTAATAAACCCGAATTCTTAGACGGACCGTCCGATGGCAAGCAGGAACAGGCCGCCGATGCACCCGGCAAAGAGACCAATCGATTGATTACCTATGTGAAAAGCGCGGCCATTATCCCCCTAGAGAAATCGCGTTGGGGATTCCTCCCCCTATCCATCCAACTTTTCCTAAAGACCGACAATTCGGCGGCCACGGAAAAGACCAATCCCTCTGAAATTCGCCAAGAAACGCCCTGTTTACTAAGATATGGCGTGGAGCAATACCGAAATCAATCCTTCTTAGGATGTATGGCCGAAATATATGCTTATAAGCAGGGTATTAAACAAATCCCCACTGTCGCCGAATTGCGCAATATCTTGGCGAAATCGGTCACTCTCGACCAATTCGTCGGATATCACAATGGTGCGCTCGTATCAGTATTCAATCCCAGTAAGACCGAAAGGTCCGAAGAGGAACGTGCCGAACTGGTTGAAAAAGAATTGCCTAAATATGCCGATACAATCTTAGTAAAAACACTCAAGGATAAAAAGTCCCAGACCGAATTTATCCTAAATACAATTATCGCATATAACTACTTTAGGGAATTCCTAAAAGACGCAAATTCCGCCATCGACCACACCTATTTATGGGATATGGTGACCGGATATAACGTCAAATTGATGCGCGATGGCATTAACCTCGTCATCTTAGAATCCGCGAATAATGATATTACGAATCGCGTTGAAATGATTTGCCCCACAAATTCTAAGAATCAGACGGCCTATGACCCCCGTAAAGAAACGGTGATTCTGCTAAAGCAGGGGGAATTCTACGAGCCGATTTATCTATTTGAACAGCGCAAGGGTCGGATACACGAGACCAAGGCATTTATCGACAAGCCCACCACATTGGATAGTATAGTCGAATTGCTAAATCTGGTGAAAAACGTCAACCAATCGCAATGTCTTGGAAAACCGAGTTTACCCCGCGTTTATGAATTCGAGCAGAATATATCGGCGGAGCAACTGAATCGGGAATTGATTGATATAAGATATGATGTAGTGAGTCAAGTCGCGAATTATCAGGGAAAGATTATCGGATTGATGGCTAAACCGGGGGAGAGCGACGTCCCCATATTCATTCCGTCGACCCCGTCTAAAGCGTTGACCGATTTGGCGACCCATTATATGGACGACGAGACGTTATGGCATGATTATAATATTACCGTCACACGTCTAAAACAAACCTATGTGAAGTCGGGACATAATATACCCTGTTTACCAAGAATGAAGGTATTGGAAGACGGATTAGTGGTCGGTATTATAACCAATACACAACAATTTGTGCAAATTGCGCCGCCATCGGAGAACATCTCGCCGGACGACGGTTTAGTCGCGATTAATGGGTCGAACCATTTCGAGGCAGATAAGGCGTTGACACTGAGTCGGACACATGATACGGAGCGCGACCGTGCAATCAAGAAAATCGCATTGGAGAGTAATTTCTATTCGGCTTTTCGCAGTTTGGTCCAAAATGCACTAAATAAATATGCCAATCGTGTTATAAGAAAAACACTGTTGACCGAATTGGAATCGAATAATCGGATATACAAACAAAAGGTGGAAATCGTGGTCGCTTTACTAAGACAACTCTTAGAAAACGAGGTCCGTTTCGCGGAATTCAAAGAAGAAGATTTGCTCGATTTGGATGAGATTACCCAATGCTCGGCGAATTGCGACGACCCCGATAAAAAATTCTGTCTAAAGGAAGTGGTCGAGGCCGATAAAGAAACGGGGGCCAAAGCCAAAGAGAGATGTATTACACTCATTCCAGATAAGCATTTGATAAGTGGCAAGAAAAACGAGGACATTTATTACGCCCGCATTGCGGACGAATTGATAAGGTATAGGCGTATTCGTCGGTTCATGTTCAAACCCAATTTCCAGCTCAATATCACGGATTCCGAATACAAAATCGATGCATCCGAATTCTTAGTATTACAGTCCACTTTCGGCACCGATTATTTCGCCGGCTTAGTTCCCTTCAATACAAATAAATATGTCAGCCGAATCAATTTCGACATTGCCGCGCCCATCAATACCCAGACCTATAACAATGAAATATCGCTATTGGAGCAGACGCGCATTCTCACGCAAAATGCGGCGGACAAATCCTATAATAATTTGATGTCGGAATGTATATTGAAGCAGGACCGTGTCATTGGCAATATTCAGAACAGTATGTGGAAACGTATATTCCCCAGTACGACGGAAGAAGTCGTTTTCAAACCCACCGTTTTTTGCAGTTATTATCCTATAATACAGGTATTGCAGGAGCGACTGGGCACCGTGATTTCGATACAAAATGTCAAGTCGTTTTTATGGCAGGGGTATAGCAAACTGCTGGACGAATATGGCGGCAAAATCGCCGAAGTATTGAAACAACAGGGGAAAAAGGAAATGATGGACAAGGTGGCGAAGAAACGGGCGACCTTGGAGGCGATTATACAGAGCGAAGAGTATTATATAACCGATTTGGATTTGTGGATATTATCGCGGGATGCCAATCTCCCCGTCGTCCTCTTTTCGTCGACCAAGTTGAACCAGTTGAAATTGTTGGTTGATTGGGTCCTCTTGGGTGGGAATGAGAATGATTCCTTATATTTCATACGCAGTCCGGCAAAAGTGATGGATAATACACCCCCCGAATATCACCTCATCTTAGGAAAATACAAATACATTGACCTAAAGGAGTTTCGAAAGGCGATGCAAACCGCCATCGCCGCGCGCGATACGGACGAACATTTAATACCATTGACCAAGTTTTTGAATATCAAGAATGTGGTCATTAAGCGTAAGGCGGTGCCTAAATAGGAGACGGGAGTGATTTATATCTTGTCTTATTTTATATTATTTATATGGCACAGCTGCCGGATTTAACTATACGGCTGGAACGGGAAAAGATACTGAGTCAGAGTCATATCGTAGGGCAAATACCGCCGCTTTTCAAAAAGGCAGACATACGAAAAGCGGTGTCTGGCGAAATCACTTGCAATTTAACATACGCAGATGACGTTGGAAAGCAAATGGCGAGTATTTTGAACGGTTCGTATGAGCTGGGTACGCAACAAGAAAACCCGGAAAAGCCGTCAATTACATTTAGCCATTTTGTCGAATTCGATGCTTTTATTACAACACATTTTGCACCGGATTCGAAACTGTCAGAACGCCGCGCAATTGCATTTAGTCCGGTTCCAATGGTCCGATGCAAGAGAGCGACGTACCCACCAAACGTCGAATCGGTCGATGCACTAATAGAGGCACTGACGCCATTTACTCCTATAAGTGAAATTCCGACTGACATCGAAGAAGTCGGCTGTCGACATGATGCGGAAGTCAAATGCCTTAAATGTAGGATATGTGGGTCAATTAGCGGGACGAGTCGGATAATAAGTCATTATTGTAAATGCAAATATCACATTTCTCCCAAATTCGGTCCATATACAATGGGCACGCGAATGAATGGAAAGGACTCGGGGATAAATCCCCATTTAGCCGAAGCAATATTACAACGTGAATATGGAATCGTTTCGCGAAATAAAGGTAAAACGATTATAGGGTCGTATGGCGCAGGTCCGTGTGTTATTTTGTGTATGCACAACAAAAAGAAACAAAAGGCGATTTTAGCACACATTGACGCAAGAACCGAATTCCCCCTCGGACTTTTTATTACCACTTTTCCCGATGTAACCGAAACCGACGTCTATATTGTGGGCGGTGACATTAGTAGCGCAATGATGACCAAAGACATCATCGATTTTTTGGCAAAACATCAATATAATATTGTATTTGCTCACGTTTCCAGCAAGATGGCAAATTGCTTTGCAATTGATTGTATCACAGGTGAAACATGGTTGGACGATGAAGTGGATATAGCCCATTTACCAGTGACTGTCAATAAACGTAATCGCGAAGATTCACTATTTCATCGGCTTATGCACGGAAGTCCGCAACTATTTGAGGTGGATATACCAAGGACACGTGCTTCACCCAGGTCTGCGTCAAAGAGTGAAAAAAAGACGTCGCCCAAGTCGGAAAAGAAGGGTGGGCGAAAACGCAAAATGACAAAATCGCGAAAGAAAAACCCGAACAGATAAGAATTTGTATAATGTTTATCATTATATAAACCAATAGATGGGTCTGCACTTTTCGGGAATCGAACCCGAGGCCTCCGCATGGCAAACGGAGATTTTACCACTAAACTAAAAGTGCGCAGTGTGTATCGTGCACTTTCCGGGAATCGAACCCGGGGCGTCTCATTGGAAGTGAGACATTTTACCACTAAACTAAAAGTGCGGAGGAGGGTAGGGGGAGTCTGGGTTATCGGGCTCGAACCGATGACCTACAGATTTACAGTCTGTCGCTACTTCCAACTGAGCTAAACCCAGAACTATTATAATAATGCTGCGTTTCTTTATATCGGTTTCGCGCAATATTTATTTGTCTGATTCCTAAACCAACCAAAACCCCGATTTTTTCAAGAGGTCGATTTTTTGGACAAATCCAACCACGTGGTTTGCATGGAAGAAATAGGTCGATTCGAGACTGCCAATATCGTGGTTTAACCAATAACCGTTTGTATATTCGTGTGGAGGATAAGTGTATAGTTTGGTACCGATATGCCCACGAGTATCTACGTAATCGCGAATATCAGTAATTCCTAAATCTTGGAAATAACTGCGCAAATTCTCTTGGTCGTTTTGAAAGGGATATTTGACTTGATATTCGTCGATGCGGTCCAATATATATTGCGTACCGGGTGTGTTCCGAAGTGTTGTATTGCCAGTGCAGGTCCATGTGGGATGGAGTGTGGGTGAATGCGGATTATCCGCTGAATGAAATCCACAATCATATTGAAATACAATATCATATTCTTTGTATTTGACATAATAGTCGGCATCGGGTTCTTTAATGCAGACGACGTCGCAATCAATAAAATGGACGAATTGATAGGCATTTAAGGCACGGCGCAGAATCGACGTTTTCGTGTGCGTAATTTGATTGTATCGGGCAGTGCCATATGATTCGAATTCGACGGATGTACCGGTGTCGTGTAAGATTTCAAATGTAATGACCAAATTCGACAAATTCAATTGGACTAAATGTTGGTATATTTTTTGGTCGAGACAATAGAAGTGTACGGGGTGATTTTTGAGAGTGGTATTGAGATTGAGGAGGAGATTGGTTGCAAATATGGAGTAGCCATAATTACTATAGGAAATAATGACGGGGATTTCGGACATTTTATTTGGAATAACGGGAAAACTTTATATTGTTTTTGCGGCGTCGATGTCGTTTCTTTGTATGTTTTCGTCTGCGCGTTTGATTTTTGGATTTATGGCGCCTATGTCTGCTCTTTCCACCTGTTTCAAAAGGAACTCTTCCAAATACCGATGGTGGTATTTTTGCTTTTTTTACAAATTTCTCAATTTTACCTACCTCGGTTTCATCGCATACTCTTTCAAATCCGCGACAGGCTCGAACAATTAATATCAATCGACTGCCAAATTCATATGTAATCCTAAATAATGTAGATAATCGAATCATGTTATAACGCGGTCCTGTATGTGGTGAGATTATTATAGTATCTGACAATCTTTCTGGTAGGTCTATACCTTTAATTGCCATTCTTTGCACAAAATAAGCGTAATTTTCAACTATAGTCAAATCAAACATATTCAGAGTTGGACGCGTAGAACCTGTACTATCACCAATTGTATATGGTCCGTACATATCCACTTCTTCTATACCCAACTGAGTCAAAAAATCTGCCATAATAATAGAAAATGTACCAGTATAGCTAAAATAATCGGCTTTATCAAAATCGTATTCAAATATTGTTTCAAGTGATTCATATTCGATTGAAGCATCAGATGACCAGTTGTCGGGTACTTGAGAGTCACGTGTAACAAATTCATTTGGAAAAACAGTGTTTACATATTTATATGCAACCATTAATCTATCATGTAGTGACATACCTTTGTCATACCCAAAATATTTAAAAATATAAATTATACCAAGGTATTTATTTATTACATTTTCAATGAAAGTAGTCATTTCGCCATATCGGTAACCGGCACCTGCTGTATATAAAACAGCATGCTCGACTTGTGTAAAAATTTCATCTTGGCTTCGGGGGTCGATACGTTGAGGAAAAGAACTATGTGAACTAATAAACATAGTTAATGTTCTTGGTTTTTGAACATCTTCTTGAAGAATCCGCGGTATATCCGCAATCCATTTCGGTATATTCACAATCCATTTAGGAAACGAACCAGGAATCCATTTAGTAATCCATGGGGTTGTTTGTATCGTTTCTGACATTTTTCTATAAAATAAATTAATTATACTTGAACTACCTTGAGCAAGCTGATAAATTCTATGAAGAACCGGTCTTTTGCTACGTAGCGTATCTTGTACTTGACTATATCCATTTGCCAGTATTGTATATTCCGCTGATATTTTATCTTCAACCTTCTTGTTTATAGTGTCTATAATTTCATGATGTTTTTTTTTAACTTCACTTTTATATTCTTCTTCTGTCATATGTTCGGTTATCTCAACATCCATAGTATATGGTGTTATAACGTCGGGTGAAAGTAATATAGCAAGTTGTTCTGGATAAAGTTGTTCTCCATTCCCATCTTTATCCCAAAGTGTTGGCATTTTCGATGGTTCAACACTTCGACGCTTTCTAGTTGTAACCTGAGACCCACTCATTTATTATATATATCCAACCTATTATACTTGTCCAATAAAAACAATAAAAAACATAAAAAATGTAAATCCATGTAAACAAATAAATCCATATACTAATCTATCTATCTAAATGTGCTTAGCTACGTTTACTTACCACTCGATTTAATCCGACTCGTTTTCGGAGTCGCCCTCTACTATATTGACGTCATCAAATATTTGCGTGTTGAAACGGCGATAGATTTCCACATTGCGAGGCTTCGCTAAGTATGGGTCGTGGCGATGAAGAAGCATTTCCTGCAATAGATGCTCCGGCGCCGGAATGCCTAAATCAAGGTAATCTTGGTGCCGGACCACGACATCGGCCAATGGCAAGTCCAATACAATATGTATCCAATTTTGAATCGTCGCAGTAAGGCACGGAAGACGGCGCTCACCCTTGCGCTGGGATACGGAAATTACCGAGCGAGAGGATTGCCAGTCGCCGTCTTTGAATATTTGTATTAGAAACTCGGTGTCGTCGTGGTTACTCTCTTGAGCTGTACTACTATAAGAGAGGGTGAACTCGGCCATGGTAGGCCGCCGTGTCAGTGAGAGTGTACCCTTCTCGAAAATCCTACCTTCGGCGTACTTGAATAGGTGGTTCAGAATGACACACGTCTTGGTCGGACTCGTGTTTTCTACGTTCACGCGGCGTCCAGTATAATAGCTGGGCACGGGGTTCGCAATGCAATCCGTCTCTTTAGTGGGGGACACGTGTATTCTTTCATCGAGGGCAAGTGGCTGCAGGGGTACTTTGGTCCGCTTGCTCGCACTGGCAACGCCGTCGACTTGGCCTTGCGGTGTTTCCACCGGTTCCGGCTCCATCTCCGTCGCCGTCTCCACTAGTGCCGCAGTAGTCTCGGCAATTCGATTCTCCAACATGGAAATGCGCTCATCGTAGTCGGAGACCATTTGCGCAAGTTGGTGGATGTTGAGGAATGTATCGGGGACACGCGGACAAGTCATGCGGCGCATCGACAGGTGGAGATTGGGATGGTAGGAATTGAAATACAATTTGGCGGAGCCTTCATTCAGTATATCGAAATAAAACTTCTCGGCTAGGTTGTTCGGATGCCAAGAGACGAGATGGACAAAGGCGTATAGGCCGCCCGACTCGTTCTGGTTAATGTCGACGCGACCGACTTGACCGACATATACCGAAAATAACTGGGAAATGTCGTAGGCATTCAGCCCGAATAGGTGGGGAATATAGATGGAATAAAATTCGGCGGTTGATTGAGCGTTCATTATATTGGTTTGCGTTGCGGTGTTGCGTATAGTCAATTGCAAAAAAAGTGTTTCAATTTTATGAAGTCAAAGTCAGGAACGCGTCTAATTAGTCGACATCATTCCAAATAAAAAGATAAAAAAGATTTGTACTCATTTATTTATTACACATCTAACTAATATATGTATTATATCTATTATACTATGTATTATCTAATACAATGATTCTATAGCTTGGCACTGGGCACAGGTTTTGTCCACTTCATCGCCAGAATATCGTCGTATTCCTGGAATTGCGTCTTGGTCTCGCGCGAAGGATTCTTCTTGTCCCATCCCCGCCAAGTCCATTCCTGCATCCATCGCGTCTGGGCTAAATCGGCCAATTCGTGGACACTATATTGGTGTAACGTCGGGTACTCTTCGGGTGTCACCATCTCGGTCAACCCGTCCGAGCCGATGATGACAACCACCTCGTCCTCTGGTTCGAAATGAACGACATTGAATTCCGGTGCATATCCGGTAATATTCTCGTGGCCGAGCGCCTGGGTCATGTTGAGACGGTCGCCGTTTTCATATACAAACACCGGCTTGTCAATCGAGTCGAGTGTATCGGGTGATACGATAATGGGAATATTGAAATCCTTTTTCATCCATATGGAACGACTCTTGATGCGGGCGTCGAATCGGGTGACCTCCGCGGGATTGTCCATGTTATGGGGCGTGCTTTTGAATACGAGATTACCGTTGACATAGACGAAGACCTCACTGTCACCAATGGTGCACGTTTCGACGCGTCGGGGCCACATTTTCGCTTCCGCGTATGTCGCCCCCGTCAAACGCGTTCGCATACCACTCGCATCAATGGCCGCGACGACCCCCTTGTATGCTTCCGGTGATTTCATTATAGTGGTCCAATCGACCCCTTTTCGAAGGAAATTGATGACGTGGTCTGTGCCGTGGCCATCGCAACCGACCATCCATTCGCACGTCTCGCCGGTCGCTTCGTCTACGAAATCGCCCATGAAACCCTGGTCTTGGCCTTTACACAGTGAACGTGTAACATAATCTTTATTTCCGGATAATTGAATAGTAATATCAGATTGTTTGAATGCGGACATTGTTATAGTGCTTGTATTGAGGGTTGGTGCAACTATTCAAATCCTTTTTTTGCGAATCAATTTTATGGGAAATTGATTTGCAACATTGCGTTTACGGTATTTCGCTCGACCCATCACGACCACCAATAATGACCGAATTCACCAATTCCATTTGTCGAACCGATTTCTCATAATTATGCTGTTTTTCCAAGTTATTGAACAAATAGTCCGTCTTAGGACTCTCCTCGTTTTTCTTGATTTGCCGATACACCTTGTTTATATTTTTCATGACGGTTTGCACCATTTCTTTGTCCGATACTAGTTCGATATTTTGCGGCACGGGCTCCGTCAAGAGTCCAATACAAAAATAGAGTAAATATCGCCGTTTTTTACCCGAAGCCGTGGTATATTTGATGCAAAAGAGATTGAGTAGGGAATTCAACAGTTTCTCTATAAAAGGGCTGCACTCCCTCCCATAATATAAAACACAATCCCACACCAACCATATAATATCGCGTTTAGCCCCCGGCTCCACTTTCAAATCAGACCGTGCTTCGCATCGACAGGGCTCCTTCCGCTTTTTACAAAGAGCGTCGAATTCCATTATCCATTCTATCCAATAACACGCCTTTAGAATATTGGGGCTTTCGCGGGAGATGTGATAGGCCAATTCATTAATGGCGATGTATAGTTCTTTGGGGTCTTTGGGTCGGAAAATCGGCTCGGCATAATGTCTATGGGGCGCTTTCAATTTCAGCGACATTTGTGTTATATCGAATTCCTCCTCTTTGTCGATTTTGATGGCCTCGTAGCTGGGTTTTTTATCGGAAAAGGCCAACATACAGACAACTTCGGCGAATAGTTTGCGGAGGCGGTCATTATTGCGGACCTGCAAATCGTCGGTATATTGCGATTTTGACATTATATCGCGAAATAGGTTGTATCGGAGCTCGAGATAGAGGACCAACCGAGGATTGCCTAAATGTATATGTTTAGCCATATAATAGAGAATGATTTCCCACACGTCGACATAGTGTCCGGCGCATATTAATTCCGCGCACCAATTACATGCGGGTTCGACTTTCCCTTTCAACATACTGTCTATAAACGCCTTTTTTACGTCGGTTTTTTTGTATTTGGAAAACGAAATACCCCTGAAATCGGCAACGGAGCGTATGTCATTGATATAGGTGTCGGTGGCATCTTCGTCTAATAATGCGGCCATAATCTGTCCGTTTTATTTGTATTGAATATATATTATATTTCGAAAGATTCTACTCATATATAAATGAACAAGCCGACGTATTTAGACAAAACGAAACCACATAAAATCAAAAATATAGGGTCGGGTAAATATGTGCAAATGGCGAGGTCGAATAACCCCCCGCATACTACTGCGCAATTGCAGGGGTCGTCTTCGAGTGAGAATGTTGTATTGAGTATAAGTGAACTGGGGAACGGGGGACCAACCGGACCTTCGGCCCCTACGTCTCTTACGGTCCCTACGGGACGTACCGGACCTACGGGACACGCATTAACACATGGCTTAACGGGACATTGGCACATCGACCCATCCGGAAACGAACACGACCAAACATCCGAATATGAGAGTACAATCATCACCTTTTTAGGCTCCCATAAACCCAAAACCAATATAGAAAAACTCTTGGAAAAGGTGAGAAAAAATTGCGTCCATCTTTGTAAATATCACAATAATCGATATCACCGATATCGCCGAATTCTCTTTGTCATTTTCCGCGTCCCCCTCATTTTCCTCAGTGGCGTCAATTCATTCGTGGCCGTCGGTACACAAGGCTTCTTAGCACAAACCAATATATCTCTTATCAACGCCTTAGTATCGCTCTTTTGCGGCGTCATTACAAGTATCGAACTTTTAATCAATCTACAGAAACGCATGGAAAACGAATTGGATTCCTATAATAAGTATTACAAACTTAGTATAGACATATATCGATTCATTCGTATTAGTGACGCGGAGCGTGGCGACGTGACCGAAGTCGAATTCTTAGATGATGTATATGAAAAATACGAGAATTATATCGCCGCGGGTAATGTCATCAATATGTATGAGCGCGATTTCTTAGACGAACTCGAATTGTACGGTGAAGACGTCCATGAAAATGAGGAAATAGAGAGACAACGACAAAAAAATGCTATTTACTATCAATTACAGAAACAATGTACATGTTGCAATCGCTGTTTTGTTCTATAGGGTTCTATATAATTCGCACACTTTACTCCGTGATGAGACGCGGCACCACATTAATGGTCTGCAATTCTTGGGAAAGCAGCTTGTATGAATATGGTATTTCGACACGCGCAAAGTCGGTGATATTGTCACATGTATTGCATTTGTGAATCGTCATATCGTCCTTCGAATGCATCCGTCTGTCCGTACCGTCATTATACGCGGCAATCATACCGCATCGGCGACACACATGCGTGCTGTATTTATCGGAGACGTCGTACAATCGCTCGCGACAGAACTTCGACATACCGTGGGCAATCATGACATCGCGCTCCATCTCACCAATACGGAAGCCGCCATCGCGCGACCGGCCTTCGGCCGGCTGGCGTGTCAGATTCACCATCGGACCAATCGACCGACTGTGTTGCTTGTCACTCACCATGTGTTTCAGCCGCTGATAGAATACCGGACCAACGAATATATTGGTTTCGAGCTGCTCCCCCGTCAGACCATTGTATAGGACTTCATTGCCATAACTCTCGTAGCCCAGATTCTGCAGTTGGGTGGCAATCGTCTTGACGTCTAAATCGCCGAAACTGGTGCCGTCGCCAAACATACCCAGTTGGAGCAGGACCTTTCCTAAAAGCGTCTCTTTCAATTGTCCTATAGTCATACGCGACGGAATTGCATGCGGATTGATGATAATATCGGGTTTCAGACCGTCCTTCGTAAAAGGCATGTCGCATTCTGGTATAATATTACCACAAGTACCCTTTTGCCCGTGTCTCGAGCTGAACTTGTCACCTAGAACGGGCTTGCGTGTAATACGGACACGCACCTTGGCGAAATTGTATCCGTCGCCATTGCGACCCGTATAATTCTTATCGATATAGGTCTCCTCCGTTGTTCGGAAGGTCTTGCTCTGGTCTTCGAATTTGACGGTTTTCGTGGGGTCGTTGCGGTTTTCTTTGATAGGCACCGTTTTAGCGATAATGACGTCACGGTTTTCGACCAGTTGGTTTTCCGGAATGAATCCGTGCTCATTGAGCTTCCCGTAATTGCCGAATTTGATGCCCTTGGTCTTAGCAGGGTCGGGCTTACATCGGATAATCTCGTCGCGAATAATATTCTTGTCTTCGTCCTTCTCCGTGTGATAAATCGTCGCCATGAAAAGGCCGCGGTCAATCGACCCCTTATTCACCAATACACTATCTTCTTGATTGTAGCCGGTATGTGACATAATCGCCACGTGTATTTGTGTTCCCGAGGGGATTTTATTGAGCTGAATAAAGTTCATTAGGCGCGTATCGACCAGGGGTCGCGACGGATACGACAGGACATACGCCGTCTTGTCCATGCGCTGGTCGTAGTTGGTCGCATATACACCAATCGCTTGTTTACCCATTGCCGATTGATATGTATTACGGGGTGCCTGATTATGCTCGGGGAAGGGGATGCACGAGGCCAATACGCCGAATATCGTGCTGGGATGGATTTCGCAATGTGTATAGTTGATGTGGAATCGCCGGTCGTGCAAATAGGCCTCTTTCGCCTTCATCGCAATCATCGAATAATTCTGCTCTTCAGGGTCGATATATTCAATGACGGACTCGTCCAAGCGGCAGGCGGTGACCAGGTCATTCCAGGACAGCTCCTTATTGGCCACGCGCTCCACGATTTCTTTAGTAATGAGGGCGCGATTATTGCGGACGCGCAATACGGGTCGGGTGAGACGACCACCGTCATTGCATATACGGATTTCGAGTGCCTTGAAATCGAATACGATAGAGGTATATATATTGATAATGCCTCGATATTTCTTGTCCTTCATCGACTCGTAGAAAGCCATCGGGTCTTTCGCAATACCAATCCATGCGCCCCCAATGAACACTTTCACCTTGCCGTGCAAGTCGCGCGCACTCATCTCCTCGATTGGCCAAATGCCCTCCCTCGCATATTCGTATAGGGAAGCACTGTTGCTCGGTATAGTGAGATGGGCAATATAGCTAATATTCTTGACGACACCAATCGACTGGCCCTCTGGCGTTTCCGCGGGACACAGGAATCCCCAGGTAGTGTTATGGAGTTTGCGGGGGGCGATGAGTTCGCCGCTCTTTTCGAGGGGCGTATTGATGCGGCGAAGATGACTCAAACTGGCGGCATAAGTGAGACGATTGAGGACTTGGGCCACACCGACCTTGCTCGAATTCGCCTGTTTTATCGAGAAATCGCCGGTGGAGAGGGCGCGATTAATGCCGTTTTCAATCGTGGTCGATTTCATGATTTTGTATATGTTGGTCATATTGATGATATTTTCGTAGTCCTCCGTTGACCGCCACGACCCCGTATTGATTTCGCGGACCACCTGTTTCTGCATCTCTTTGACGAGTTTATTGAGATAGTTGCGAAAGAGGTTGTTTAGGAGAGTGCCGGCCAGCTCGATGCGCTTGTTCAGATAGGAATCGCGGTCGGTGGGGTCTTGCCAACCGAGCGACGTCTGGAGCAATTTGTTCGCCATATAGCCCAATAAGTATAGTTTCTGGGGGAGTGTCATGCAATGGGGGAAGAGGTCGTTATTCAGGACTTCTTGGGCGAATTCGTATTTCTTGCGCGCACCCGTTTCCTTGTCCATATTGATAGGTGTATACGCGACCGACGTGACAATGTGGCGCATGGCGTCCTCCTTCGTCATATACTTATTCGCATCTATAATGGACGCCTGTAGACAGTCGAGTAGTTGCCGCTGTTTAACGTCCTCGATGTCGAGTAGGATATATTCGCATATTTCTTTATCGCTGGATACGCCTAATGCGCGGAAGAGGGCGAAGAGTTCGATGGGCGCCTTGATACGCGGAATCTGGATATAGATGCCGTGACCGAAGCCATTGTTCTTACTCGCAATCATCATTTCCGTCTGTTTAGGCGAAATACATTTGAAGTCAGGGACGGATTTGATTTCCGCATACCAATCCCATTTCGTGGTATTTTTGCCGTCGAAACAGTAGACGCGATTTTCGGCGGAGCGCTCTTGTCCAAGAATGGTCTTTTCAGAGCCTTTGATGATGAAATAGCCGCCGCAGTCCATCGGGCATTCGCCGGTCAATACGGGGTTGATATGTCGATTCTGCGTGAGGACACAGAAATTGGATTTCAACATAATGGGCATTTTCCCGATATTGATTTTGGGTAGGGCTTTAGTGACCACACGGACCTGCTCCATGTTCTCTGTATTGCGGATGATATAGTCGATTTTGATGTCGACCGTCATCGTGGATGCATACGTGAAATTGCGGAGTTTTGCCTCCTGTGGGAACATAATCTTGGTCGCGCCATTGTTCTCGTGAATTTGCGGCGGATACATCTTGAAGTTCTCGAATATCACGTTCACTTCGAGCAAATACTTGCCGTGTTCTTGTATATAATCATTTTCGGAACGAATAATGACCGGGTTGAACATTTGTATAGTCCGTTGTACCTGGTATTGGATAAAATGATTATATGATTCGATTTGGTGTCGGACCAATCGCTCCAAATGGTGGCCTTGGAAATAGGATTCGATGAGATGGTATGGTTCTTCGACGTAATTGCCTAAATGACCAAGAACGCCGGCTCCGTCATCGTCCACACTCTTTTCCACGGCCGCCTGAATGTCCTGCTCTAGTTTAGCAATTTGGGCGGCATCTTCCTGCCGAATCATATCGATAATCGTTTCTTTAATATCATCCTTAGGGGGATGAATAATAAACTTCTTCTTCGATTTTTTGGCGGATTTTGGCTCGCCGTCACTTTTAGCGCGACGAATTGCCGTATCATGCGTCGCCAAACCTTTCGACATTTGGAATGATTGCTCTGCACTGGTGTTCATGGTTACAATGTCTGTTTTTTGTATAAACGGTATAATATTAATATCGAATCAATTTTTTAAGTCGTTTTGATATATTTAGGAATATCGCGGTTTCGTGGAACCCGGGTATATATTTGCTAAAAATATAATAGAATGAATAAAACCATTACGATAAATCCCAAATTGTTCGAATTTCCGTCAAAATCGTCGTCGCGTAAAAAACGTAAATCGTCGGACGGGGGCGACGCAACGGCCAAGATAAAGGTGAAGATGCCAAAAAACGGGAAGGAAGCGGGCTCGGCCGCCGACGGAAAACGGACGAAACGTGCACTTCTCAAATATATTCGAAACAAACAGGAAGCGGATTTAGAAAAAACGATAAACCGCACTAAGAATGCCGATAAAAAAGACGCCGATTCAACGTTTAATAGTGATTTCGAAGAATCGCTCAAGTACATGAGCTCGGTCACAGAGCAATATAACAAATCGAAACCGAACCAGACGCAGAACCAGAACCATACACTAAAACACAGAACCACACATATAGATGAAAATGTATCCCTTTCTTTGTCGGATTTCCCCCAAGGACCTGTATATGATTCGACCAAGACCGCGCGATACACAAACGTCGGAACGCATATACACGAACCAATACAATCCACACACACGGTATTTCATCCGACGTCTGTGCCCCAATTTGGGTGTTTAAAAGGCGGCAAATTACCGACTTATCGAACATGGAAAAACAAGACACGACAAAACCGACCGAATATAGGTATTACCGAAATACCCGCCGGAATCTCTCGAGAAAACGTGGAAAAGGAACCGGACACTATTTTGAGCAATGTGAGTACAAAAGCCGACCCTATTATAACCCATCTTAGTGAAATGAAACAAAACATAAATACGTTCAAACATCCTAAGAAACCCAAACCCATCGTCACTCATCCAAGACAAAAACGTATTGCCCGACGCACATTCCGTTTAGGAAAATCGCGGCATTATCCAAGAGTGTCCGTCCTCGTTTCCAATAAAACAATTCGAAACAATACGACGAACAAAATCCATGAATTGAAACAAGTCCCTATGCAAGAAGTGAAGCGTTTCTTAGTGAAACGCGGTTTAATCAAGGTGGGGACCGTTGCACCGAATGACGTTCTAAGAAAAATGTATGAATCCGTATCGCTTATTTGCGGAGAAATCAAAAACCACAACCCCGAAAATATGCTTTACAACTTTTTCAACGATATTCCGAATAAATAATCTATAATAATATGTCAAAAATAAAATATAAAAGATAAATATACAACATATTGCAATGGACCGATATTCATTAGTTGCTAGTATAGTCAGTAAAATCCCGAATGGCGTTTTTGTCGAAATTGGTACTTTTACTGGTTCATTTGCTTCTCTAATCTTAGATAATAGTGAGAATTCGACACTTTATTGTGTCGACCCATATATCAGTTATTCCGAATATGACGATGCAATGAATAATACCGTTGGCGATGATTTATATAATGAGGTGTCAACACGACTAAAAGCGCAGTATGGCGATAGGGTCGTATTTGTACGAAATTTTTCAAAAGATGCACTAAGTCAACTTCCGGACGAATTCGATTTTGTCTATGTTGATGGAAATCATCGCTATACTTATGTTACAGATGATTTGACACTATATTATCCAAAGGTCAAAACCGGAGGGTATATTGTAGGGGATGCGGCAGTCGATTTAGACGATTCGCAACGTAATGAAAATGGTGATGTCTTAGTGACATGGTCACCCGGGTGTTATGGCCATTATGGTGTGGTCAAGGCATTTCGCGAATTTTGCACGAAAAATAACATACTTGGTAGACATGAGGGAAACAACTATATTATACAAAAGTAATTATTTGTTGTTTTATTATGGATTAAACCAATAGTAAAACATCGGCAATTATAAAAACAAAACGAAATACCATTATCACTTGAATAGCGATTTAATTGACCACTTGATATATCATAACACATATCATATATGATATATCAAAATAATACGATAAAAATATAAACAATATGTACAAATAAACACTATTTTACATTATATCTCTTGTATAGCAGTAGCCTATTCCGGAATGATAGTGTCGATGTCGTCCCAAACATCGGTATTCACCTGGGCCTCCTCCTCCTGGTCCGCTTGTCTCACGTTCAGGTTCAACGAGTTCAGATAATCTTGGCGAATCAGATGCCATTCATTCATCAAACTGTCGGACATTTCCCTGACTGTATTGTAATATCGGATATGGGCAAACCGGCCACTCAATGCGCTCAAACGCTCCGGACTGAAATACTGGAATACCGGCTCCTCACCGTCGATGCTTCGTGCCGAATCGATATATTCGCGATAATCTATCTCGCATGTATTGATATGTTCATTATCTTCGTTATTCGGATGGAATGTAATATAGTCCATATTCAAGTTGGTCGATTGATTGTGCGTCATATTGGGTGGGTCGATGTGGTGCTTCCCGGCTATTCGCGAAAAAAGTGTTTCAATTTTATGGGACCCCGTGTGTCTAATTAGACGACCGTGGCGACTTTCTGGACACCGAAATTATCCGTATACCCAGCAAATATAAAGGAGTGAGGCAACGGTGGCAAAATAAACGGCCGCGCCCACCATAATAATCATTTGTTTATTACTGATTCGATTACATGTCTCATCCGATAAAGGGAGATGGGAATCATATAAACCATATCCATATCCAAAATCTTCGTGCAACATTTGTATAGTATAGTGTCTAAGATTTATGTCTTTTTGTATATTGTATATTGTATATTGTATAAAATTGATATATATTGATATACATACATCATCTGTATTCACTTTACCCGCACCTTCAATATGTTCGCCCTACAATACTTTATAAAAACCGTATATAATCCATGTCATATGGTCTTCTTAGACGAAGAGACTAAGAATGTCAAAATGCGCATCTTATTTGTCTGCAACAAACCGGGGCGTAATATGGAATACGAGGCCGATTACCGATACATACCCGCACTCAATATATTGGAACTCGACACCCGGGATATATCGCCTCGTCTGGGCTATTTACCAAGAATCTTAGAATTGAACTATTATTACGACGAAACAATACAAAAAACGGTGTATTGGTTCGGATATTTTGTATTGCCCAAACCGGGGAAGAGTCCATTGCAAATCGCCCCCATTCCCCCCGTAACCTATACCGTCGAATTCCTCGCCAATAAAGAACATGT